>Ga0255336_100062_pt1 | contig 261833 bp, 233 predicted proteins | sample MeOH1_35cm_T3_17_FD_189102 | JGI IMG/M metagenome (GOLD analysis project Ga0255336, IMG submission 189102) | Sandy soil microbial communities from University of British Columbia, Vancouver, Canada - MeOH1_35cm_T3_179 | ecosystem: Engineered > Artificial ecosystem > Sand microcosm > Unclassified... | reverse complement strand
TGCGGAGCACCTTTGATTGGAAATCCGCGATGAACCAGTTTGCTATTCTGTTCGGTGAACGATTTACGCAGGCCCGTTGAGCACGAGGGTTTTTAACCGCCTCGCCCACGAAAATGCGGACAGGTCCTCATGCGTCGGCGTCTGCGTCACGAACAGGCCTTTTTTGTGGCCTCTTTTCGCTGATTTGCCAATCGCAACCCATTTTCACCACATGGCGCCGCCGGCCGCGGCGTTTGCTCCTCCGGTTAGGGCTGCTTCGATCGCCCCTTCTTCACGCCTCTTTCAACCAGGGCATTTCCACAGGCGACACCACCAGCTGTCGACCCTCGCGCTTCAGTTCGAAGATGAACCCCACCAGAATCATGGAATCGGCATAAGGGATCGGAAACACGTGCGGATTTTCCGCGGCGCGCAGCGGCCGGGCCGGCGTGTCCGCCGTCGCCGCAGCGTTCTCGCGGACGCTCTCCAGTTCGTCAGCCATGGCCTGACCACTCACTTTCACGACACGGCTACGCAGGTCGCTGAAGGGTTCGATACGCGCCCCATCTTCGTTGTATTCGGGCACTTCATAGATGAACCAAGACATGTGCAGCTCCCAAGGAAAGGGCAGCCATTCTAACAGCGGCGTAATCGGTCACGGATTCGACCGGTCGATGCAATAGCATGATCGAATCGCGCGGCCACCGCCTCGAGCCTACGCTTTCCGGCCCACTTTCTCCAACTCGAACGGCGTATCGCGCAACCGCTTCCCCGTCGGCCTGAACACCGCATTGGCAACCGCCGGCGCCTCCGCAGGACTCGACAACTCTCCTACGCCACCCGGTTTCGACGTATCCCCCTGCACAATCAGAACGTCGAGCTCGGGCATATCGCTCATCCGGATGACACGGTAAGTATCGAAGTTCTTCTGCTCCACCTGCCCATGCCGAATATCAACGCGATCCGCCGTCGCATGCCCGAGCCCCCACATCAACCCGCCGTCAAACTGTTCTTCGACACCACCGGGCGAAACAGCCAACCCGCAATCCGCAACACAGGTGAGTTTCTCGACCACAATCCCATCGCCCTTCCGAACCACCCGCACCACGACCGCAACATAACTGCTATATGCCTGGTCTTCGCCACGCCCAAGGCAGTCCCAGCAGGCAGCGCGTTCCCCCAGCCCGCCCGCTTTGCCGCCTCCCGCAAAACAGCCTGATGCCTCGGATCCTTCATATGCGCGAGCCGAAACTCAATCGGATCGCGACGCCCCGCATGCGCAGCCTCATCCATAAACGACTCGACCGCAAACGCATTCGGTATATAGCTCACCGCCCGCAACTGCAACGTCGTCAAATTCCCGCGCGAATCGAGCACCGCCTTCGCTCGATGAAAACTCGCCGAGTGGTAATAAAGCGCACGCATGTCATCTTCACGGCTATTCATCAACTTGACCGGCTTCCCGACTTTCAGCGCGAGCCACGTCACTTCAAAGAGCCAGTACTTCGACTCACGCGACCCAAAGCTGCCGCCTGAAACAAGCTCATGCAGCACGACACGATTCGCCGGAATACCGCCGATCACCTCAGCCGCCTTCTGCACCGCCGACGGCACTTGCAGCCCACCCCAATACTCGATCGAACCGTCCTTCCTCGCCCACGCAGTCACGTTAATCGGCTCGAGCGGACACTGCGCCTTATAAGGCATCGAATAGGCCGCCTCGATCACCCGCGCCCCGTGCGGAAACGCAGTCTTCACATCCCCACTCTGAATAGTCGACACCACCCGCGTCGCGGGATCATCGAGCCACGCCGCCTGACGCGCAGCAAGCGTGCTGCTGTCGAAAGTTTCAAGCGGACTGTCGTCCCATTGCACACGCAATGCCGCCTGCCCCTTATGCGCGGACCAATAATCATCGGCCAGCACAGCAACGCCCGCCTGATTGCCGCCGAGAATGTCGGGCCGCCCTGGAATCTGCAACACCTGTCGCACGCCCGGCACGGCCAACGCGGCTTTGGCATCCACGCTGCGCACGCGTGCATCGATCACCGGCGCACGCGTGCCGACCGCGACCAGCATGCCCGGCAACGACACGTCGATGCCGTACGGAAACGCGCCCCTCGCCTTCTCCGCGGCGCCGCGTTTCTTCAGCAATTTGCCGATGTATTTGAACTGCGACGGATCTCTCAACATGACGTCTTTCGCCGCAGGCATTTGCGCGGCGACCTGCGCAAGCGACCATAGTTCGCGCGCTTGCCGTTGGCCTCATTGACCACGAAGCCGTTCTCGGTCGCACACGTCGACGGCGCCACCTTCCATAGCTTTGCCGCAGCGGCAATCAACATGGCGCGCGCCGTCGCACCCGCACGCCGCAAGCGCTCGTATTCCAACGAGACACTCGTACTCCCGCCCGTCGAATAGACTTTCCACAACGGATGAAGGTAGTCGCCGTAAAACGGATTCTCCGGTGTGATCACATCGACGCGAAACGGATCGACATCCAACTCTTCCGCGACCAGCGCAGCGAGCGCGGTACGCGTCCCCGTTCCGGAGTCGTGTTTATGGACGACGAGCTTGATCGTATCGTCGGGTAGCACGCGCACCCACGCATTCGGTTCGAATTCACCGGCCTCGGTTTGGGGTCGCCGCTTGGGTTATCAGCGTTGGCGAGCGCTTCAGGCAACTGGAAGCCGATCGCGAGCCCCGAAGCCAACAGCGCCGAACTCTGTTTGATGAAGCGACGGCGCGCGGCGCCGCGAGCGCTGGTCAGCGCTTCTTTGTCGTGGCGCATTCAAGCCTCCTCGTTCGTAGCGAGAAACGAGCAGGCGGCCGCGCAAGCAGGCGTCTCCACAGCCGCCAACGCCCCATCACCCGACGCCGCCCGCTTGATCGCCTTGCGAATTCGCGAGTACGTGCCGCATCGACAGATGTTGCCCGACATCGCGGCCGTGATGGTTTCATCGTTGACGGTCGGCTTGTCCTTGAGAAACGAGGCCGCCTGCATCAACTGACCGGACTGGCAGTAGCCGCATTGCGGCACATCCTCGGCGACCCACGCGAGTTGCAACAGATGCCGCCCGTCCTTCGACAATCCCTCGATCGTCGTGATGCGTTTGCCGGCCACCGCGGCAATCGGCAGCAAACAGGAGCGCACCGCCTCGCCTTCCCGTTGATCGACGTGATCCGCGGACTGGTCGCACGAACTGACAGCGCGCGTTAGTCCGTACTGGCCGCCACTTCCCGCACAGTATCGAGAAAGAGCGACAGCACCGGCGAAGGCGCCTCCGCACTATAGCGCGCGTGCAGCGACACCTCGGGACAAGGCGCCGCCACCGGCACGACCGCGACACCGCCCGTCGACAATTGCCGCGCAGAAGAAGGCAGCAACGCCACGCCCAGCGCGTGATCGACGCGCGGTCCTGCGTCATCTATCTGGGCTGGGTGAATACCCACCACCGAAGCGACCGGCATTCCCGCAACGACCTCGGCGCTGGCGCTCAACGAGATCTTCGGAAAGACCGAAGTAAAACGCTTCGGCCTGGTATCACCTTATACCGACGATGTTCAAGAGCGGATCATGCGCAACTACGCGAAGCTCGATATTGAATGCGTGGCGGAACGGCATTTGAGCCTGCAGGATAATTTCAGCTTTGCTGAAATGCCCGACACCCAGCTCGCGATCATGATGCGCGAGACCGGCGCGGTGACGCCTTCTGTACGAATCTGCATGCGGCGCATCTGGTGCGCGCGTTTGAGATGGCGACGGATATTCCTGCGTATGACACGGTGGCGACGGTGGTGTGGAAGGCGCTGAGATTGCTGGACGCGGATATGAAGCCGTTGATGAACTGGGGGCGCTTGTTTGGGGAATTGCGCTAGTTTCCGCCTTCGAGCCAGAGTGCCGCGTCGCCTTGCGCGAGAGTGACGGGCTGAAGGGCGCAGTCCGATGCGCCCTTCAGCCACCGCCGGGTCAAAGCATCGAAGCCACCGCGGGCGGCCGCGCGGCGAGCCTCAAATGCTCGACACCGTCGGCGAATGAAAACGTGGGCTGACGCCCATCGCGCATGCGAATGCTGATCGTCCGATCCCGCTCGTCACGCGAGCCCACCACGACCAGAATCGGCACCTGCTTTTCCCGCGCGTCGACGATCTTCTTCTCCAGCCGCTCTGGCCGGCTGTCCAGCACTGCCCTGACACCGGCAGCGTCGAGCGCCCGCATGACCTCCTGCGCATAAGACAGATTCGCATCGCTAATCGTCGCCACCGCGACCTGCTCCGGAGCCAGCCATACCGGCAACCGTCCCTCGTGATGTTCGAGCAGCATCGCGATGAATCGCTCCATGCTGCCAAGCACCGCGTGATGGATCATCACCGGCCGCTCGCGCTCGTTACGCTCGTTGACGAACTCAGCGTCGAGCCGCTCGGGCAGCACGAAGTCGAGCTGAATCGTGCCGCATTGCCAGCTGCGCGCGCGGGTGTCTATCAAATGGAACTCGAGTTTCGGCCCGTAAAAAGCACCCTCGCCTTCGACCACATCGAACTCCAATCCGGCCGCGCGCGCAGCGTTCGCCAATGCGTCCTCCGCGCGATCCCACGTTTCGTCGCTGCCTGCGCGCATCGCCGGGCGCGTCGCGAGCGCGACCTTGAACTCGGGAAAACCGAGGTCCGCGTAGACCGCACGCAATAGCGTGCAGAACCGGCCCACTTCCGATTGGATATGCGTTGGCATGCAGAACACGTGCGCATCGTCCTGCACGAAAGCGCGCGTGCGCTTGAGTCCTTCGAGCGAGCCCGAAGGTTCATCGCGATGACAGGCGCCGAACTCGCTATAACGCACCGGCAACTCGCGATAAGAGCGCACGCGCTGATTGAAAACCTGCACATGACAGGGGCAGCTCATCGGTTTAAGGCAGAGCGCGCGGCCTTCTTCCGCGTCGGCCAGCGAATACATCGCCGCGCCGAACTTCTCCCAATGCCCGCTCTTTTCCCATAACGATCGCGCCAGCAATTGCGGCGTGCGAATCTCGCGAAAGCCCGCGCGACGCATGCGGGCACGCACATAATCTTCGAGCACGCGATACAGCTCCCAGCCGCGCGGGTGCCAGAAGACCATGCCGGCGCCTTCTTCCTGCTGATGGAAGAGGTCGAGTTTATTGCCTAATACACGATGGTCGATGTCGTTCACGACTTGCTCCGTTTGATCGGTTAGCACTGGTGGATGCCGCAAACGGAGGACCAGAAACGCCAAAGGCCCCGTCCGTTTCCGGCGGGGCCTTTGGTGGGTTTGCCACTGCTTCTTGCTGCTAGCGCGTGCAACCTCCAGACGACCCGCCTGCGAAGGTGGTCGTCGTGGTGGTGACGGCAGCGAAGGGAATCGAGTGGAAGTCCATGGATCCACATTAAACGATCTGGCGAGGATGCGTCAATCGCATTCTCGACATGCTCCGGGCCGAACAGCACGATAAGCACGTTGAGCACGTTGTGCACGAACAGCACGTTAAGCGATACGATGCATGTCTGATCCGAAGCCGCCGCGCCTTCGCGACACTCGGGTCTGCAACTCAACCGATCAATCGAGCTTCTAACCTTGACTATCCATATCCGTCCCGCACACGCAACCGACGCCGCGTTGATTCTCCGCTTCATCACCGAACTCGCGGTGTACGAAAAGGCGGAGCATGAAGTCGTCGCAACCGTCAACGACATCGAAGCGAGCCTGTTCTCCGCCGGCGCGAGCGCGAAGGCGCTGATCTGCGAAATGAACGGCGAGCCCATTGGCTTTTGTGTCTACTTTTTTTCCTATTCGACCTGGCTCGGCAAACAAGGGCTTTATCTGGAAGACCTGTATGTGTCGCCAGCATCGCGCGGCAGCGGCGCGGGCAAACAGATGCTGCGCCACCTCGCGCGCATTGCCCGCGACGCCGGTTGCGGCCGCTTCGAGTGGAGCGTGCTCGACTGGAACGAACCGGCAATCGGCTTCTATGAGTCGATCGGCGCGAGCGCGCAAAGCGAATGGGTGCGCTATCGGTTGGCGGGAAATGCGCTGAAGATGTTTGCAGCGGGCGACGCGTAAGCGACGGTACGCGAATACGCACGCCCGACGGCTACGCTTTCATGCGTCCTGAGCTCGTCGCGCTACTGGAACTGAAGGTGGGCAAGTTCCTTCGCAGCCAGTAGTGGCGCGCGCCAGGCCTCACTCGTTCGCCGCGCCATTCGCCACGGCGTCCACCTCGAATGCGTCGCCCGTGGCAAAGAAAGTCCCGCCGGCCACGTAGTGACAGGTGCGCAAATCCGGATCGTCGCCAAAGTGCCAGCGGTTGTTCGAGTACACGCGGCTGTCCGCATAAGCCGCAACAACTTCGCCGATAATCAGATCGTGGCGCTGACTATCGTCCGGAATCACCTTGCACTCCATCCACGTGATGCAACCCGCGAGCATGGGCACGTCGATGTGTTGCGCGGGGAACGTCTCCAGCTCGAAGGCGGAGAACTTGTCGAGTTCGGTACCTGCGTTCGTGCCCACCGCCAGCGTTTGTGCAGCGAAGCCACGGCTCGGCAGTTGCAGACCGAACACCCCGCTTGCGTCGATCAGTTGCCGCGTGAGCGTGCGGCTATCCACCACCACGACCACTTTCGGCGGGTTGAAGTCGAGCGGCATTGCCCAGGAGGCCGCCATCACGTTCGAGCGGCCGCCGTGCGCGCTGGTGATGATCGTGACCGGTCCATGATTGAGTAACTGCGTGGCCCGCGGCAAAGCCACGGGTTCTCGGATGACTGTCATACCTGAATTCCGCGTCGAATGAATGAGGGCGATTGTAGCGTCGCCGCTCGATGTGCGCTGCGCGTGCCGTGCCCCGTCTATCCAGGCGAGAATGAAACACTATCGAACTTGTTGGAGAGACCGTGCGCGCCGTCCGCCCGAATACCGCTGACAACGGCATCGCCGTCTTCGACGAAGCAATTCGCGCCGCCGCGCTCGCGAGGTGACGCCAGATGTTTACCGAGTACATCGTCAAGTGGGATCTGCGGCAGGACGGCGAACCGATTCGCACGCACAGCAGCCGGCTACTGCCCGTGCGCCACCACGGCGCGCCGGCGATGCTTAAAGTCGCACTGGAACCGGAAGAGAAATTCGGTGCGCGGTTGATGGTGTGGTGGGAGGGCGAAGGCGCGGCCCGCGTACTCGCACACGATGCAGACGCAATCCTGCTCGAGCGCGCGCAAAGCAGCCATGCGCTGGCGGACATGGCTCGCACCGGCAACAGCGATGCCGACAACCGCGCGATCGACGTTCTCTGCGCCACCGCCGCGCGGCTCCACGCGCCGCGAAGCAAACCGCTGCCGGAACTGATCGGCTTGCCGCGCTGGTTCGCGAGCCTGTGGCCTGCTGCGCAGAACCACGGCGGTTGGTTGCAGGACAGCGCGGCCGTCGCCCGAGCCCTCCTTGCCGCGCCACAGGACCCCGTGGTGTTGCACGGCGACATCCATCACGGCAACGTACTCGATTTCGGCCCACGCGGCTGGCTGGCCATCGACCCCAAAGGTCTCTACGGCGAGCGCGGATTCGACTACGCGAACATTTTCTGCAATCCGGACGACGCGTCGGCGTCGAGAGCGGGATGGTTCGAGCGTCGCGTCGAACGGGTTGCGCGAATGGCCGGGCTCGACCGGCGCCGTTTGCTGCAATGGATCCTGGCGTGGTCCGGATTGTCCGCAGCGTGGATTCTCGAAACGGGCGAATTGCCCGGCATCGATAGGGAAATCGGCAGATTGGCTGCCGAGGCGCTCGGACGCGCCTAAGGCAGATCAGGGCGGCAACTCACGAGCCGCCGCCCGGGGACGTCCATCAGTGGGGCGCTTTGCCGTTGGGCACGGCGTCCAGTGGTTTGTGCTGTTCTTCGCCGAGTCCAGGGAAGAACGCGTTCCATGCGGCGCGCACGCCTTGGGCGGCGGTGGCCTCGGCGCCGATCGACTCGGCCTCGCCATCGGCGGCTTTCGATGGATCGGCGGACAAGCCGCGCCAGTGTGTAAACACCAGCAGCGGTTTCTCGGTCCATATGCCGTCGCCGAACTTCGCAAAAGCCGTGTCCCCGCTCGTCAATTGCACCTCGTACCAGCCTTCACGGACGGGCGTGTGGGCCGCAAGCTCAAACCACGCGGTCGGTTCGATTTCCTTCATGTCGTCTCCATTCGGATAAATCGTCATAAATAACCACAACAAAGGCATTCTTCATGCCCGGGCCAGCAGCGGCCCGGCCAGCGCACGCCCTGCAAAAGCCCTCGCAGGCAGTACGTTCGGGCCATGTTGCAGTGCGGCGCGTGCGGCATGATTTGCGTGCGATCCGACGAATTCATCCACGCCGAAATCGCCTCGCATAAGCAACACGATAGCGCGACATGGGCCACGCGGACAAACGCAAAAAGCTACGCGCGAAGCGTCGCGGCCGAGGCCATGGTGGACCGGCGCTTCGACTTGCCGTCCAGCTCGGCCGCGAGCCCGGCCAGCACGCGGATAGCGGGCGCCAGTTGCTCCGCGGGCGTGCTGCCGTACCCGATCACCAGCCCGTTCGTCTCCGCGCGCGGCTGCAACGCGAAGCCCGACAGCGCGCGCGGATTGAGTCCTTTGGCAAGCGCGCGCTCAGCGAGCGCTCGATCGTCGATGGGCGCCGGCAAGCGCAGCGTCAAATGCATGCCGCAATTGCCGCCGAGGATTTGCAACGGCGCGAAATGCACGGTGAGCGCGTCGCGCAACGCCTGCTGGCGCTCACGATACAGGCGCCGCATGCGCCCCAGATGCCGCCCGAACTCCCCGCTCTCGATGAAATGCGCAAGCGCCAGTTGCTCCAGCCGGTGCCCGCCGCGCAACATTTCCTGCAAAGCGACAGCGGTATGCGCGGCGATCGGGCGCGGCAACACCACGAAGCCGATGCGCAGCGCGGGAAACATCGTCTTGCTGAACGAGCCGACGTATAAAACCGGCGCATCCTCGAGCAGCCCCTGCATGCTGGCGATCGGCTCGCCGGTGTGACGGAATTCGCCGTCGTAGTCGTCCTCGATCAGCCACGCGCCGCTCTGCCGCGCCTGCGCAATCAGTTCCAGACGGCGCGCCACCGAGAGCACCGAACCTGTCGGATACTGGTGCGCGGGCGACGTGTAGATCAGCTTGGGCGGCCGCGTGCGCCACGCGTCGACCGGCACCGCCATCCCTTCGGAGTCGACGGGCATCGGCACCGTGCTCAGGTCGCCCTGGTTGAAGGCGGCCTTCGCGCCGCGATAACCGGGATCTTCGACCCACGCGAGGTCGCCCGGATTGGTGAAGAGTCGCACGCACAGGTTCAGCGCCTCCTGCGCGCCCTCGGTAATCACCACCTGCGAGCCATCGCAGCGCACCCCGCGCGCCATGCGCAAATGCGTGGCGATTGCGTCGCGCAACGCCGGCTCGCCCGCCGGCGTACCGTAGCCGAGCGCGAGGGGCAACGCGCGCTCCATCGAGCGTTCGAGCGCGCGCCGCCACGCGGTCACCGGAAAGCGGTCCAGCGCGGGCGTGCCGGGGGTCAGCGGCAAGGTGTTGTCCGCATGGGTTAGCGTGGCCGCGAATTGCCCGACGCGCGTCGCATAGGTCACATCCGGCGCGGCCGGGTTTGCGCGCGGCGCGCCCCTCGCAGACGAGCTGGAGAGCGGGCTCACCCGGGTGCCTTTCTTGTCGGCGACCACATAGCCGACCGCGGCCAGATGCTCGTAAGCGATCACCACCGTGTTGCGCGACACACCCATTTCCGCCGCGAGCAGGCGCGACGACGGCAGCAGCGATCCCGCCGGCAAGCGCCCCGCGAGAATCGCCTGCTGCAGGCGCTCGATCAATTGTTTTTGCAGCGGCTGCGGCTTCGGAACGCCGCCGGCAATGGCCGATGCAAGCGGGCTGGCGAGCGGGCCAATGATCTCGATCATTGCGGCTGGACCTATCAAATGAGTTTGCGATGGATCTTTTGAACATACCACGTTTGCCGTATCGTTCTCCATCAACGACGATCATTCGTAACCGACAGGAGAAGAGCCATGGAACCCAGACGCAACGCGTTCGAGCAGCCGATCGGCGCCCCCGTGCCGGGCTGGAACGGCGCTCAGGCGCCAGGCCGCGAGCCGCTGGTAGGCCACTATTGCCGGATCGAGCCGGTGGACGTGGAGCGTCACGCCGAGGACTTGTACGAGGCGTACCGCTCGGCCACCGACGGCCGCGACTGGACCTATCTGACCGTGGGCCCGTTCGAGAGTCTTGCGGCCTATCGCGAGCATCTGACGCGCGCCGCCGCGTCCGCCGATCCGCTGCACTACACGGTCATCGATCTCGCGACCGGCAAGGCGGTCGGCACGCTGGCGCTGATGCGCATCGACCGCGCCAACGGCGTGATCGAAGTGGGCCACGTCACGTATTCCCCGCGGCTAAAGCGCACGCGCATCGCCACCGAGGCAATGTTCCTGCTGATGACGCAGGTGTTCGACAAATTGGGTTATCGGCGCTTCGAATGGAAGTGCGATTCACTGAACGGCCCGTCGCGCGCGGCGGCGCTGCGCTATGGTTTCACGTTCGAGGGGATCTTCCGTCAGGCGATCGTGTATCGCGAACGCAATCGGGACACCGCGTGGTTTTCGGTCATCGACAGCGAATGGCCGGTGCTGCGGCCCAGCTATGTGCGTTGGCTCGATGCCGGCAACTTCGATGCGCAAGGCGGGCAGGTCGAACGGCTGGCGGATCTGATCGCGCAGCAGCGGGCGACAGCGGGCAACGACGCGCAATGAAACGCGTGTCGAGCCGGCCGCCGCGCGGCTGGCCCGGCGCAACCGGCGGCGGCGCCCGCCGCGCGCCGGCTCAGACCCCGTGTGCCGAGCGGCGCAGCACGATGGTCGGCTTGCCTTTGTAAGTGGTGCGAAGTCGCTCGCGATAACCGCATTTGTCGGCAACGCGCAGCGACGGCAGATTTTCCGGCGCGACGATGCAGGCCGTTTCGCCGCCCGGCCACTGCCGGTCGGCCCATTCCAGGGCTGCACGCACGGCTTCGGTTGCGTAGCCCCGGCCATGCACGGCGGGGTCCAATGCCCAGCCGACTTCAGGCGTGCCGATCAACGACGGCTCGATCTCGCGATGGTAGTCGGCAAAGCCGACCTCACCGAGAAACCGGCCGCTCTGCTTGTCCCGTACGACCCAATAGCCATAGCCGAGCATCGCCCAGTGTCCGGCGTAGCGCAGCAGCCGCGCCCATACTTCTTCGCGCGTGAAGGGTTTGCCGCCGATGTAGCGGATCACTTCGGGATCGGACCACATCGCATAGCTATCGAGGAAGTCGTCACGCGTGTGCGGACGCAGTGAGAGGCGCGGGGTGGTGAGGAGCGTGGGACGGGTGGACATTGCGTAAGAGCGGATCGTGGTTGGAGTGGCTCGGCAAGCAGTGCGCTCGATGATCGCAGATTTTTTCTGCGCCAGGGGCCCGGTCAAATTCCTGAGCGCGCGCGCCGCAAGCTATGGCAGGCGACACGACTTCGCCCTACACTCCCCGATACCTCCGCGCAACCGGGTCGGCGCGACAGGCGCGTCGTTGCCAGCTCGCGCCGTTCGCACTGCAATGCCACGCTCACCACCGCTCTGTCGATGAAACTTCGCCTGCGCTATCTCACCGCGCTGATCGTGAACGTCGCCTTGCCCTGGCTCGTCTACCGGCTCGCCTTCCCGCACTGGGGCCACCTCGGCGCGCAGGCTGTCTCGGCGCTGCCGCTGCTCGCGTGGATGAGCCTCGACCTGCTGCGCTATCGCCATTTCGACGCGCTCAGCGCGCTCGTGCTGGTCGGTATCGTGCTCTCCATACTGGCCACGGGCGCCGGCCTCGCCAGCAACACACGGCTGCGCGCAGTCGAAGAGCCCATGGTGTCCGGCATGATCGGCGTGGCGTTCCTGCTATCGCTCGCGCTGCCGCGGCCGTTGGTGTTTTATCTCGCCCGCTCGACCATGTCGCGCGAGGATCCTCGCAGCGTCGAGAGCTTTGAGCGCCATTGGCGCGAACGCCCCACGCTCGTCGCCTATATCCGCCTGATGACGCTCGTGTGGGGCATCGGCATGACGGGCGAGAATGTTCTGCGCAGTCTCGTCGTCTGGCAATGGGCAGACGACCCGCGCTCCGCCATCGCCTCCAACGTGCTGAGGTACGGCGTCTATGCCGGCCTGACGGCCTGGACTTTCTGGTGCCGCCGGCTCATCAAACAGGATGCGCTGCGCTATCCGGACGATAGCGTGAACGAGGCGCCGCCCCTCGCCACTCGATAAGCGCAACCCTCACGTCAGTTCGAGAAAGCGCGCCAGACACGGATTGCGATTCGCCGGCGACCACGCCAACACCTGCTCGATCAGCGGCGCATCGACCAGCGGCCGGAACACCACGCCCGCGAGTTGCGCCTTGCGCATCGACGCCGGCACCAGCGCGACGCCCACGCCTTCGTCGACGAGACTCAGCACCGTTTGCTGCAACTGCACTTCGAAGCGGATGTCGGGTTCGAAGCCTCCCGTGCGGCAATGCTCGACAATCGTCGCGCGCAGAGTGGGGGCCACCTCCTCGGACGCGAGCACGAACGGCTCGCCCGCCAGTTGCGCGATCTTCAGGCGCCGCGCGCGGGCGCGCGGATGGCTGCGCGACAGCGCGACGCACAAAGGCTCACTGAGAATCGTACGCGTGGCGAGCCCCTTGTCCGGCACGTTCGGGAACATGATGGCCGCGTCGATCTGGCCGGTGAGCACCTGCTCGGCGAGATCGTTCGAGACGACTTCACGCAGGTTCAGCGCGACCTCGGGAAACGCGGCACCGAATGCCCGCGCGTAGCCAGGCACGACGTTATACGCCGCGCACATCGTGAAGCCGATGGCGAGCTTGCCCGCGTCGCCATGCGCGGCAGCGTGCGCGTTGCTGACCGCCTGCTCCACGGCGGCGAGAATCGCCTTCGCGTCGGCATAAAAGCGCTCACCCGCGGCGGTCAAGCTGACGCTGCGCGGACTGCGCTCCACCAGCGTCACGCCGATGCTCGCCTCCAGCGCCGCCAGTTGCCGGCTCAGCGGCGGCTGCGACAGGTTCAGACGCGCCGCGGCCCGGCCGAAATGGCGCGTCTCGGCAAGCGTCACGAAGTAGCGCAGCGGCTTGATATCGATCACGATGCACTCGCGCGAAATGACAATGCAAAAAAGGTATTGTCGGGCACAACAAACGGTATTGGATTGTATCAACGGCAGCCACTACGCTGGCGGATCGCCATTCTTTCCCGAAGTCTTCGCGCCGATGTTAGCTACCCTCGAAATCCTGCTTCCCGTCTTCGGCCTGATTTTCGCGGGTTTCGCCTGCCGCCGGCGCAATGTGCTCGGACCGAACTCGGCGTCGGAACTGAACCGCTTCGTGGTCTGGCTGGCGCTGCCGGCGTTGCTGTTCGACATCATGGCGCACGCCACCTGGCAGCAGCTCTATCAACCGGCTTTCGTCGCGACATTTTCGCTTGCTTGCGTCAGCGTGTTCGTGCTGATTCTCGCGATGCGCTTGCTGAGCGGCCGGCATCTCGCCGATGCGAGCGTCGACGCCATCGCGGCCTCGTATCCGAACACCGGCTATATCGGCTTCCCCCTGGGCGTGATCGCCTTCGGCCCGGCCAGCCTGACGCCGACCACCATCGCCACGATCCTCGTCGCGTGCGTGCTGTTCGCGTTCGCGATCGTGCTGATCGAGGTGGGACTGCAGAGCGAGCGCACGCCGCATAAGCTCGCGTTGAAAGTGCTGGGCTCGCTGGCGCGCAATCCGCTGATCGTGTCGCCGATCGTGGGCGTGCTGTTTGCCAGCTTCCATGTGGCATTGCCGGCAAGCGTCGAGACTTTCCTGAAGCTGCTGGGCGGCGCGGCGAGCCCGTGCGCGCTGGTGAGCCTCGCCCTGTTCCTCGCGGAGAAACGCCCGGCTACGGCCGGCACACGTGGCATTGCCTGGTTGCTGACCGGCGTCAAGCTGCTAGTGCAGCCGGCGCTGACGTGGTGGTTCGCGGCGCGCGTGTTCGGCCTCTCGCCCACGCTGGTCGAAATGGCGGTCGTCCTGGCCGCGCTGCCCACCGGCACCGGCCCGTTCATGCTCGCCGAGTTCTACGAACGTGAGGCGCACATCACCTCGCGGACCATCCTGCTCTCGACCGTGGGCTCGATCGCGACCCTGTCGTTGCTGTTGATGTTGATGGGCCATCGGAGCTGAGCGTATCTGATCGCGCCGGCGGCGCGCGAGTATCCGACGGCCCACGCCTCGCGTTATGCTTCGAACACGGACCGACACGGTCCGCGATCTTCTTGCGCGAAGCCCGAACCGACCCGCCGTGCCCAAAGCCCGCCCACCCGAACTTCACGACGACGCCGATGCCCGCTCGCTCGCGCGGCGCTATCCGCGCGGCTTGCGCATCGACCCGCACTCGCATACCTGGGCGCAGGTGCTGTATGCGGTATCGGGCGTGATGTGGGTGGAAGTCGGCCGCGAAGCGCTGGTCGTGCCGCCGCAACGGGCGGTCTGGTTGCCGGCCGGCACGCTGCACTCCATCCACATGATGAGCGAGGTGGAGATGCGCAATCTGTACCTTCACGAGCGCAACGTTGGTCACCTGAGCCGGCGCAGCGATGTGTTCGAGGTGAACGGCCTGTTGCGCGAATTGATCACCTCGATCGCGGAATACGAGGGCACTGGCACGCGCGATCAAACCTATCTCGACGCCGCGTACCGTCTCGCCATGCTCGAACTCGGACACGCGCCGCGCTCGTCGCTGCGCATCGCGCTGCCCGATGCTTCGGACCGGCGGCTCGAGGCGCTGTGCCGCGCGGTGATCGACAACCCGTCGATCGCCATCAGTTTCGAGCAGCATGCGGCTTCGGTTGGAGCAAGCGTGCGGACGCTCGCGCGACTCTTCACGCGGGAACTGGGCGTCGGCTTTGCCGAATGGCGCCGCCAGGTGCAACTGGCGGTCGCCGTCTCCTGGCTCGCCGAAGGGCGGCCGGTGAGCAGCATCGCGCGGGCGCTCGGCTTCCAGCCGAGCAGCTTCAGCGACATGTTCCGCCGCGAGCTGGGCGCGCGCCCAACCGGCTTCGACCCGAGCGGCACGTTGAGCGAAGCGGCTGGCGCCGACCCGCCTGAACCCGCGACAAGCGGCCCGGGCTGATCACTCAGTCCGTGAGCAGACCGCCAGTGCGCCTTGTCCGAAATTCGAAAGTCTTTGTCTTAACGCCTTCTCGCCGGTCATCTAGACTACGCTCCATCCGCTGCGCGAAGCAGCCCGGAATCTAACCGCAAACCAACTGGCGCAAGGCAAGGGAAGGCGCTGAAGCGCCCACTCTGGCCGACCGCTGGCACTGGGAGAGACATACGATGAAAGCCATCCAGTTCAAATCTTTCGGCAGCCCCGAGGTGCTCGAAGTCGTCGATCTGCCAACGCCGCAAGCGGACGCGGATAACGTCGTGGTGCAAGTCAAGGCGGCCTCGGTGAACCCGAGCGACGTCAAGAACGTCTCCGGACATTTCGGCCACACGGTCTTGCCCCGAACGCCGGGGCGCGACTTCAGCGGCGTGGTGGTGGACGGCCCGCCAACCTGGCTCGGCGCGGAAGTGTGGGGCACCGGCGGCGACATCGGCTTCACGCGCGACGGCACGCATGCCGAGTTCATCAAGGTGCCGCTCGCGGCACTGTCGCGCAAGCCCAAAACGCTGAGCCACGCCCAAGCCTCCGCAATCGGGGTGAACTTCGTGGTGGCCTGGCTCGGCACCGTCGAGTACGCGCATCTGGAAGCGGGCGAAACCATCGCGGTGATCGGCGCGGGCGGCGGCGTGGGCGGCGCGGTGGTCCAGATCGCGAAGGCGCGCGGCGCGCGCGTGATCGCCGTGGACCGTCATCCGCTCGACGCGGATACACCTGCGGGCCGACTGATCGACGACTACGTGCCATTCGACGAAAACGTCACCGATCGCTTGAGAACGCTGACCGGCGGCGCGGGCGCGGACGTGGTGTACGACACGGTCGGCGGCGTGGCGTTCGAAACCGCGTTGAGCCTCGTCAAGCGACGCGGCCGCGTGCTGGAAATCAGCGCGACCGGCAAGCGCCGCGTGGAGTTCGATCTGATCGACTTCTATCACAACGAGACGCGATTGCTCGGTGTGGATAGCGCGAAGCTCGGCGTCGCCGACTCGGCGCCCTTGATGACGGCGCTGGTCGAGGGCTTCGAAACCGGCAAGCTGAGCGGGCCGGTCATCGCCCAGGCCTTCCCGCTCGAACGCGCTCGCGAAGCGTACGAAGCCGTCGCCGCCGGCACACGCGGCCGCGTCGTCATCACGATGTAATTGCCGTCGGGACTAGCGGCGCGGCTGCGCGCGGTTCAGCCCGCTTCTCACGTTCCTTTTCACCTCGGTACAACAGTCATGAAAGCGTATCTGATGTCGCTGGCCGTCGGTGTGGCGGTCGGCCTTCTCTACAACGTGCTGCAAGTGAAATCACCCGCGCCGCCGACCGTCGCGCTAGTTGGTCTGCTCGGCATGCTGGGCGGCGAGCATGTGATTCCATGGATCCGCACATGGCTCGCGCCGGGCCTTCATTGACCCGCTTCATGCCGCCGCGCGCCGCTGGCGCCGAGTTCAGCGCGTCGATCAAAAATAGCCGGCGCGCACGCGTCGCTTTTCTCTCCAGGCCGTCGCCTTTTCCCTCACCCGGCATCGCGCGCTAAGATTGAGGCCCGACGGGTCCGCGCGCCGCCCGGAAATGACAAGAAAAGTTTCGCCTCGGAGAATCAGATGCCTGAAGAATACGAAGTACATGGTCCGCACGACCATGCCGTGGAACACGCCGGCCATCACGACGCCGACCCGTTCGCGAGCCGCATGGCCGTGATGACGGCGATCCTCGCGACGATCGGCGCGCTGTGCGCCTATCAGAGCGGCAACAGCGAAAATCTCGCGCTGTACTACAAGAACGAAGCCGCCATCAAAAAGACCGAAGCGTCGAACCAGTGGAACTATTACCAGGCGAAGGGCGAGAAGCAGAACCTCGCCGAGCTCGGCGCGGCGCTGTCCGCCGGCAACACTGACGCGCACGCGAAATTCCTCGCCGACGTCGACAAATACAAGCAGCAGAAAGAGCCGATCCGCGCGAAAGCCGAAGCGATCGAAAAGGAAGTCGTGGATAACGACGCCAGGAGTGAAACGCTCCTGCACGGCCATCATCGCTGGGCCCAAGCGACCACGTTGATCCAGGTGGCGATCGCCCTGTGCGCGATCACGTTGCTGACCCGCAAGAAATGGCTGCGCAATCTTTCGTTCGTGGTGGCGGGAGCGGGCGTCATCACCGGCGCGCTGGCATTATTTTCGGCTTGATGGATGACAAGCCGCGCGGCCCCGATTGCCGGCCGCGCGGCGCCAATGAAGGGAGTGAAGCGTGATCGATGGGTCCGCCGTTCTAGGCGTTTTCTCTGTCTATGTGGCCGGCGTGGTGATCCCCGGTCCGAACTTCGTCGCGGTCGCGCACAAGGCCGCCTCCGCGACGCGAGTCGAAGCGCTCGCGATGGTCGGCGGCATCGTACTGGTCAACCTGTTCTGGGCCAGCTGCGCGATTCTCGGCGTCGGCATCGTGTTCGCGGCTTTTCCATGGCTCGCGCTGGCGGTGAAGGTGGCCGGCGCCGGCTACCTGATCTGGTTCGGCGCACGTCTGATCGCCAACGCATCGGCCGGTAAGCCGACTGCCAGCGTGAAGGCCGCGGCGGGCGGATTTCGCCAGGCGTTCGCGCAAGGCTTCGCCACCAACATCGCAAATCCAAAGTCGGTGGCGTTCTTCGCCGCGGTGTTCTCCTCCGCTGCGCCGGCGCACGTCGGCGTGGGCACGTTTGCCGCGATGCTCGGCATGGTGGGCGTGGTTGCGAGCAGCTGGTACGGATTCGTTGCGCTCACCTTGTCGCATGCGCGCATTGCAATCACCTATCGCCGCCGCAAGGCATGGATCGACCGCGTATGCGGCGGGCTGATCGTCGCGCTGGGTGTGCGTCAGTTGATACGGTAGCTTCGGCGGTCCCTCAACGCGAGACGCGTGTTAATACTGTTTTGCACGCCGTCTCGCCGCGATTGACGGGCATTAAAGAGATAAGCGCCGCGCCCCTTCATGACATAAATTAAGGATGCCGTATTAGTGTCCCGCTTCTTCGGCGGGCACCGCATCCGGCACGATCTGTCATGGAGGAATCGCTGTGAGAGAAACTATTGATCCGTCAGGCGAGGTGACGACCGCCGCCCTCGAAGAAAGCATTCTCCTTCCCCAACTCGGCTGCCCTGCGGGCAAGATCGGCATAGCCGTCGGCGAGATGCTGGAGCAATCGAATCGCGCGGCCATCATAACGTCGTTCGATCTGCTCGATCTGCACGCAAACGAGCGCGTTCTCGAAGTCGGCCTCGGCAACGGCGGCCATATTGCCTACGTGCTCGATCAGGCCGCGCGGTTGCGTTTCACCGGCATCGATCTGTCGCCCACCATGATCGCCGTCGCCCGTTGCCGCAACGCGGCTTTTGTGCGCGACGGCCAGGCGAGGCTCGAAATCGCCGACGTCACCGCCATGTCGTTCGCCGAGGCTTCGTTCGACAAAGCCATCACGATCAACAGCACGTATTTCTGGCCCGACCTGAAGGCCGGTCTGACAGAGATTCGCCGCGTGCTGCGTGAGGACGGCACGCTGGTGATCGCGGCCATCACGCCCGACGCCGCCATCGACATGCCTTTCGCCGAGTACGGCTTCACCGTGCACGACGCCACGGCATTGGAGGCCGCCTGCGTGGCCGCGGGATTCGACCGGATCGGCATTACCCGCTTCGTCGAACCGCTCAGCGACCCGCCGCAAGCATATGGCCCGCGTGAGTTTTATCTGCTGCGGGCGTGCGCCGTCTGACACGGCGTGGAGCGCAAGCGCCATACGCGGCGAGCTTCAATGCGTCATGCCGCGCGCACGCTCGAGCAACAACTCGCGCTCACGCGCATTGCGCGTCATCGCGGCAGCGCGTTCGAATTCGGCACGCGCTTCGTCCACGCGGCCGAGCTTCGCCAGCAGATCGCCGCGCACGCTCGGCAACCAGTGGTAATTCGCGAGAGCGGCGTCGGCTGCCAGCGCGTCGACAATCTCCAGTCCGGCAGCCGGGCCGAACGCCATGCCGACCGCCACCGCGCGATTGAGCTCGACCACCGGCGACGGCGCGACCTGTGAAAGCGCGTCATAGAGCGCGACGATCTGCGCCCAGTCGGTATCCTCCGCGCGGCGCGCCTGGGCATGACAGGCGGCGAGCGCCGCCTGCAGCGCGTATGGACCGCTCGCGCCGCCCAACGCATGCGCGCTGTTGAGCGCGGCGAGTCCGCGACGGATCAGGAGCGGATCCCAGCGGCTGCGATCCTGATCGGGCAGCAACACGGGGCGACCCTGCGCGTCCGTGCGTGCATGCGTGCGCGAGGCCTGAATCTCCATCAGCGCGACGAGGCCATGCACTTCGCTTTCGCCGGGCACGAGACCGCTCAGCACGCGGCCCAGTCGCAGCGCTTCCTCGCATAGCGCCGGACGCATCCAGTCGTCGCCCGCAGTGGCGGAATAGCCTTCGTTGAAAATCAGATAGATGACCTGCAGCACCGATGCGAGCCGCGGCGCGCGCGCCTCCGCCTGAGGTACTTCGAACGGCACCTTGGCCGCCGAGAGCGTGCGCTTGGCCCGCACGATTCGCTGCGCGATGGTCGGCTCCGGCACGAGAAACGCGCGCGCGATTTCGTCCGTGGTGAGGCCGCCGAGCAGACGCAAGGTGAGCGCGACGCGCGCGTCGGTGGACAGCACCGGGTGGCACGCGGTGAACACCAGCCGTAGCAGGTCGTCGCCGATATCGTCGGCGCGGGCGGCGTCGAGCGCATCGACGAAATCGGGCACGAGATGCGCCTCCAGCGCGTCGAGATCGTGCCCCAGCTCCTGATGCTTGCGGGCATGCAGCGCTTCCTGCCGCAAGCGGTCGAGGGCGCGGTTCTTTGCGGTCGCCATCAGCCATGCTCCAGGATTGTCGGGCACGCCCGCGTCGGGCCAATGTTCGAGCGCGGCCACCAAGGCGTCTTGCGCCAGCTCTTCGGCGAGCCCCACGTCGCGCACCATCCGCGCGACGTGAGCGATGACCTTGGCGGATTCGATCCGCCAGACTGCCTCGATGGCACGGTGGGTGGCGGCCGTCGTCACGCCTCAGCCCGCCGCGTTGGCGTTCGGGTCCATGTAGATGAGCTCCCAGATGTGGCCGTCGATATCCTCGAAGCCGTGTCCGTACATGAAACCATAATCCTGCGGCGCGCGCGGTACCGTGCCGCCCGCGGCGAGTGCCTTCGCGACCAGCGCATCCACTGCCTCCCGGCTTTCGCACGACAGGCCCACCAGCGCCTCGGTGCTCTCGTTCGGATCGCACAGCGACTTGCGTGTGAACGACTTGAACAGGTCCTTGACCAGCAGCATGGCGTAGATGTTCTCGCCGAGGATCAGACAGGCCGCCTGCCCGTTCGTGAATTGCGGCTCGAAGTTCAAGCCGATCGCGCTGAAAAAGGCCTTCGACCGTTCGAGGTTGTCCACCGCGAGATTGACGTAGATCTGCTTATGCATGATGGTGTCCGTTGATGAGTTCTTGGCCGGACGGCTTCAGCGCACCTCCGCCGGTGCGTACGGTGCCCGCTTTGCCGCTTTGCCGCCGTGCGCCGCGTTCAGCGGGGCTGCCGTTCCCGCCTCAGCGCTTGCCCGCTTCCAGCTCGCGGAACCGGTCCAATTCGGGACTCGGTTCGAAGTCGTCGAGTTCGTATAACTGACGCACTTCAATTTCGCCGTCGACTTGCTCGCCAAAGGGCGCCGGAAAGCGTCGCGCCCATTCCATGGCTTCTTCACGCGAGCGCACCTGGATCAGCGTATAGCCGGCAAGCAGTTCCTTGGTTTCCGCAAACGGGCCGTCGATCACCGAGCGCTTGGCGCCGCTGTAGCGAATGCGCCAGCCTTTCGAACTCGGTTGCAGGCCGGTGGCGTCGAGCAGCACGCCGGCTTTGGTCAGCTCTTCGTGGTACGCACCCATTGCGGCCATGAGGGACGCTTCCGGCATCTCGCCGGCTTCGCTCGCGGCCGTCGCCTTTACGAGGATCATGAATCGCATCGCCGTGACTCCGTTTCGTTGTGAGAGCGAAAGCCGCGCACCGTGCCAGCCTTCTTACTCACACGACGAGCAACGCGCGGCCGGATCGACATGGCCGCCGATCCACCAGGGAAAACCCCAAGACCATGCCGTCGATGCGCGAATCGTCTAAGCGAAACAAGGCCCGAGCTTGCGGACTTCGACCGTGCACCACGTGGCCGCGGGGCAGGCTTGCGCGATGGCCACGGCTTCTTCGCGCGTATCGCAATTGAGGAGGAAGAACCCGCCGATCATTTCCTTGGCTTCGGCGAACGGACCGTCGAGCAGTTTTGGCTGGCCGTCGCGGACCTGCACGCGCACGGCGTCACTCGAGGAAGTGAGCGACTCGACCGCGACCAGTTTGCCGCGCTCTTTCAGATCGGCGGCGAAACGGACCATCTGGTCATAGACTTCGCGGCCCGCGGCTTCACCGCGTTCAATGCGTTGACTCGGGGGTTCGACGATGAGCAGCATATAAGACATGGCGTCTCCGATTGATCGCGCCGCAGACGTGAACGCCCCGGAAGCTTAAGAGGCAAAAATCGCGCTCGCGGTGGGTTGGCGAAAGGCAGTCTAACAAGCATGAAAGACTCCGGCAAACCCGCTCCGGGTTCGGGGTGACGGGCAATCGGGCGTCTTACGGAGACTCGTAATTTGCGCACGTCAAGCGCGCCTGAAAAAAACGCCCCATGTGGGGCGTTTCATTCTTGCGTACGGACGCAGAAAACCGTACGAATCAGACCGTGGCTTCCGCAATGGCCTGCACCTGCGCGGACCTCATCAATCCTTCGATCATTCTCGCTTCCGCGCTCGCAATCTCGCTCAACGATGCCGCGGACAGTTGCCCGTCGAGAATCGCCAGCGCCGTGCACAAGCGGGCGTATTCGCTGTCTTCCAGGGTCCACGCACCTTCGTCGCGTTCACGCGCGTCGAGCCGAACCATCGCGGCGTGCGCGCTTTCGATGTCCGCAAGCAGGTCCTCGCCGAGGCCCAGCCGCGCAAGCTCCTGCGACACTAGCAAATGCCGGCTCAAGGTCATGTGCAGATCCCGCGAGCCGTGGCCATGCCGGAATGCATCGAGGGCGGTGTAGCCCTGCAGAAGCATCGCCGCGGTGACGGGCTCATGAGCTGTGCGGCTGTAGGTCAGCGCACGCAACAGCGGGGACATGGCCGACTGATTGTGCTTGCGGACTCGCGATTTACTGGACATATCGGTTCAACCTCCTTCTCTAACTCTCGGCTTCGTCACCGGATTTCTTGCGCTCCGCGGTGGCAAACACCGCCGATACGCCGGCGGCTCGACAGGCCCGAATGCGAGTCTGTGCAGCCATCATGGCAAGCAACTATTAAGACAGACTTAAACTACCTCAAGTCCGATTTATATGCAGCACAGCGAGCAGCCGGCCGTTCGATCCCATCCGCAAACGCTGTTCAACGCCCGCATATCGGCCCGAACCCGCCAATTGCAAGTCATGCTGCGCGAGCAGACGAAAAAAAACCCTGTTCCCGCAAGGGAACAGGGTCGGACAGGATGGAACAGTCGTACTCGCGCGTGGATGCTTGTCGACCTTTACCCACCACAAACTAACAGAGTTGCTACTTGAACTACACCTGCTAAAGCCGTCGTTACTCGAACTACCACTGCATTACAGCCGGGCCCTTTGCCTTCAACTTCACCTGGCTGCAACCCCCAGCTGAATCGCGCGCAAATTGCATGGAGCGCGCGCGCCTACATTGCTTCTACTACCTACTGCTTTACTGCCCTGCCGCGTTCGACAACCGCGGCAAACTGCCATCAACGGTACGGTTCAAAACAACGCGGGGGGAAGACCGCGTCGATGGGCTCGGTGATTTGTCGCGCCATGGAAAACAGTGTATGCCCGCACTCGCGAATGCAATTGCGCGAAACGAGGGGAATTGGCAGGCCAGTTTGGCGAATCGGCGTAACGGGCCTATGCAGGCCGTTTTCCTCAGACATGAGCGACGGCGTGTTCGCTGTCGCTCATCGGATTTTCGAAGAAAGTGAAGTTGCACGGCACGACATCGCGCGAGCGGAACGCGCGATGCCGGTCGAGCCTGGTCATCAACCGCGGGCGGCGAAATCGCTGATCGTGAGCAGCACTTTTTCGCCTGGACGCGCCAGCATTTTTCTTTCCGCCACGGCGGTAATACGTTTGCGCCCGTCCGCGAACGTCTTCAATACGCGTTCCTCGCCGGCGTCGCGTTGCAACCAGAAATGCTGTTCCAGGGCCTCACGCGTGACGGCGCACTCGAGGTCCCGTCCTCGCGTCGAAAGCTGGAAAATCACCGCGCGCCCGTCTGCCGAGACGCTTGGTTCAAGCTCGATAATCTCCATAGCCCACCTCGCAAAGTCGTTAAGCCGCTCGCCGTGTTGAACGAACGACACCAGAAGAAACTGAATTCGTACTCGCAGCCACGCGTCGCGCCTTCTCGACTGATCAATGCACGCTAGCGCGCCACGGCCGCGCTCGGCGTGAGTTGAACCATTGTCGCGTGAGCCGGCGCATGCGTCGATAGCGTCGCGGGCGCACGCGTCGATAGAAGCGCAGGACCGCTCAACCAGCGCGGACGTCTCGCGCAGAAATCGTGCAGCAGTGCATTCAACCCTTCCGTCATCGCATGTGTGCCGCGGCGCACGCCTCGCGATGCGGACGCAATCGCGAACCAGGAATGCGGCGGCCGAAGCTCGTGGCAAATGCCGCGCATATCGACAAAGCGCAGACAGCCGGTGTCGGGATAAAAGACGAGCGTCATCGCGTCGCCATCGACCCCGTGCGTGACAATGTGTGGTTTCGTATTCAGCATTTTTCGTTGTTATGCCAGATTGGCGTTGCCTGGCGGTTCGGCTTCGACCACGCCTGCGCCAGCAATTCGCGAATGAGGCAAAAGCAAAGCGCATGCCAAAGGCCACGCAGCGCGTCGGATGAAGCGCGACGAATGCCATGCAAACAGCCGACGCCATGCCTCCGGCGAGCCGCAAACGCCGATCACGCCTGAAGCGGAGCACGCGGTAACACGCGAATCCGCAGCGGCGCGGACCGTCCACCGCCGGCACCGGCCCGACCTGTGCACGGCTAGGTCGGGAGTCACACACATGTCCGCGTGGTAAAAAAGCGCTGCCGGCGCGACAATTCACGACCATTCTTACTAGCCGGCGGTACGCCGGCAACGCGACCAACATGCCCGTTCAAGAACCTGCCTTCACCCTGCGTCCGGCATTGGAGACGGACGTGACCTTCCTGTTCGAGCTGCGCAAGGCGACCATGACAGAACACCTGGCGCGCGTCGGCGAACCAGCGGACGACACCGAGCATCGCGCGCGTCTGCTGCATCGATATGACACGGCGCGCGTGATTTGCATCGACGGCGAGCCGGCCGGCCTGCTCAAGGCGCATCGCAGCGACGCCGAATGGGTGGTCGTGCAATTGCAGATCACGCCGGCGCTTCAAGGGCGCGGCATCGGCGAACGCGCGCTGCAGTGCGTGTTGCGCGCCGCGCAGACCGACGCCTTGCCGGTCGCCCTCAAGGTGCTCAAAGGCAATCCCGCGAAGCGCCTGTACGAACGGCTCGGCTTCGAGACCGTCGGCGAAGATGAGAGACAGTTTTACATGAGGCGCGCGCCGCGCGCGTCGGCGGAAATTGAAGCAGAATGAATGTCGGATAAAGACTGATACATAATGGATCTGCCATGACCTTTCGCGAGACCTCCGCCATTTCAAGCTGGCATGCCCACGTATATTTCGATGCGAGCAGCCGCGACGCCGCGTGGACGTTCCGCGAGCAGATCGAAGCGCGCTGGAGCGGCGCATTGCAACTGGGCCGCTTTCACGAGCGCCCGGTCGGACCGCATCCCATGTGGTCGTATCAGCTTGCGTTTGCGCAAGAACAGTTCGCCGATCTGGTCGGCTGGCTCACGCTGAATCACGGCTCACTGGATATCTTCGTGCACCCGAATACCGGCGACGCGCTGCGCGATCACCGCGACGCGGCCGTGTGGATCGGCCGTTCGCACGAACTGGTGCTGAGCGCGCTGAATTGACCGCCTGCAACGCGGCGCGTAGGGCATCGACGACGCGCCGCCTCTCGCGGTTCACATAGTCGAATACGAACTGCACCAGCCGCGCGCGGCGACCTGCTTGTCGCCGAATAGGGTGCAGCCGCCGTAGGTGTCGGTGGCTTTACCCTGGAACAACGAGCAGTTGCCGCAGGTTTGTCCGGCGGCGTAATCGGGGAATTTTGCTTTGTCGACCCTGGAAGCGTCCTCCTTATAGCCGACCGCTTGCGCTTTAGGATCGGTTTCGCTGAGCAGGTTCGTGGAGTCGGCGAACGCGGCACGGGAGAGTGCGAGCGCCGAGCCCGCGCTCACGCCCAGCAGCAGAAAATGTCGGCGCGATGTTTTCATATGGGTCCGATGGAAAGTGGGGGCTGGCCTCGACCGCGATCAATCTTGATCGATCGCCGTCAATCGAGAAATCGTGTGAAACGCTCAACCGGCTCGCGCTCGGTGCGCAACGCGTTGACTGGCGCGTGCTCGTCGGCGAAACCGAGCGACATGCCGCACACCAGTTGTTCTTCGGGCGGCAAGCCGAGCTGCGCCGCAATCACCCGATGAAACGGCGTAAACGCAGCCTGCGGACAGGTGTCGAGACCACGGCCGCGCGCGGCTGTCATGACCGCCTGCAGGAACATGCCGTAGTCGAGCCAGCTGCCGCGCTCCATGACGCGGTCGATGGTGAAGAACAAGCCCACCGGTGCGCCGAAGAAACGGTAGTTCTGCGCGTGCTGCTGATGCATGCGCGCCTTGTCGCCTTTCCCGATGCCGAGCAGGCCATACAGATCCCAGCCGATTTTGCGGCGCCGGTCGATGTACGGTGAAACCCATTGATGCGGATAGTACGGATATTCTTCCTGGTACAGCGCGTCGCGCTGCGGGTCGTCGTGGGCGGCAAGCAGGGCCCGCGAAAGGCGTGCGAGCGACTCGCCCGTCACCACGTAGACTTTCCACGGTTGCGTGTTGGTGCCCGACGGCGCGCGGCTGGCGGCTTCGAGAATGGCTTCGATATCGGCGCGCGGCACCGGAGTGGGCAGAAAGGCGCGAATCGACCGCCGCGTGATGAGCGCGGCGTCGACGGGGTTGGCGGGTGTGGTCATCGGCGAATTCCGGCAGAGCCAACGGCGTTGGCGGTCTGCGGGAATTCTAGCGCGAGCGCGCATATCCCCGCTGACAGGGCGGCAAGTGCCGGCCTGCCTTAGCTGGCTTAGGGAAGCGGGCCCGGCGTAGCGGATTCAGCGCGGCGGGTGCGGCGCAGCGGAGTCAGCTCAGCAAACTCAGTGCAGCCCACTCACCTCATCGGCGTTTTCAGCGCATCGGTCAGATCGAGCAGATCGTACGGCTTGCGCAGCGAGATCGCGTGCGGCAAAACCTTGCGCTGCTCCGGCGTCAGCACGAGGTCGTAGCCGGTCAGAAAGATCACGCGCAGATCGGGCCGCTCGGCACACACCTCGAGCGCCAGATCGATCCCCGACTTGCCCGCCAGTCCCACGTCGGTCAGCATCACGCCGATCGCATGCTCATTGAGAATCTGCCTGGCGTCGTGCTCGCCTTCGGCCTCCAGAACGTCGAAGTCGAACGTGCGCAACAATTCGGCGGTGCCCATGCGAATCAGCTCGTCGTCCTCCACCAGCAGAATCCGCAGCCGCGTCTGAGCGGCGAAACTGTCGACGCCATCCGGCAGGGCCGGTGGCGCGACCTCGAGAAGAGCCTGCTCCGCCTCGCCGATGCCGGCCGCCTGCGGATTCTGCGTTTGCAGCACGTAGCGGACTTTGCGTGCCAACGCTTCATGCGTGTAGGGCTTGCTGAGCAATTCGATGCCTTCGTCGAGCCGCCCGGCATGCACGATCGCGTTATCCGTATAGCCCGACGTGAACAGCACCGCGATCGCCGGCAGCCGTTCACGCGCCTTGCGGGCGAGTTCGGTGCTGCGCAGCGGCCCCGGCATCACCACATCGGTAAACAGCAGGTCGATCGGCACACCGCTTTCGACGATGGCAAGCGCGCTTTGCGCGTCTTTCGCTTTCAGCACGCGATAGCCGAGATCGGACAGCATTTCTACCACCGTCGTGCGCACTTCCTCGTCGTCCTCGACCACCAGAACCGTTTCCGTGCCGCCCTTGGCGGGACCGGCGTCGATATTGGTTTCGAGGTCTTCCTGCTGGCGCACCCGCGGCAGATAAATGCGAATCGTCGTGCCGTGCCCCTCTTCGCTGTAGATCTTCACATGGCCGCCGGACTGCTTGACGAAGCCATACACCATGCTCAGGCCGAGGCCCGTGCCCTGGCCCTCGGCCTTGGTGGTGAAAAACGGCTCGAACACGCGCTCGCGCACTTCCGGCGACATCCCGGCGCCCGTGTCGGTGACCGCCAGCATCACGTACTGGCCGGGCGTGACCTCCAGGTTGCGCTTCGCATACGCGTCGTCGAGCGCGGCATTGCCGGCTTCGATCGTGAGCTTGCCGTGGCCGTTCATGGCGTCACGCGCGTTGATCGCCAGATTCAGCAGCGCGTTCTCGACCTGGAACGGATCGACCAGCGTATTCCACAAGCCACCCGACACGATCGTTTCGATTTCGACGCCGTCACCCAGCGCGCGCCTCAGCATATCGTCGAGCCCTCGCACGAAGCGGCCGAGATTGACGACTTTCGGCGCCAGCGGCTGACGCCGCCCGAACGCCAGCAGTTGCGAGGCGAGGTTCGCGCCGCGGGCCACGCCGGCCAGCGCATTGCGCACACGCTGCTCGGGCTTATCGGAACCGGCGACGTCTTTCGCCAGCAGTTGCAGATTGCCGCCTATCACTTGCAGCAGATTGTTGAAGTCGTGTGCGACGCCGCCCGTGAGCTTGCCGATCGCTTCCATCTTCTGCGCCATGCGCAACGCTTCTTCGGCTTGGCGCAGCGCCTCGGTAGTTTCCTTGTCGGCGGTGACGTCGCGGCCCACGCCGTGAATCCGCGCCGTGTCGGGATCGAGCGCAAGCGTCCACGCGACCCAGCGCCACGTACCGTCGATCCGCTTGAAGCGGTTTTCATAACGCACCGGCGCGCCTGTGCGGCGCAGCTCGGCGAGATGCGTGCGGACAACCTCCACATCATCCGGGTGAACCAGGTCGACATAGGAACGCGCCATCAGCCAATTCGTGTTATGACCGAGCGCGTTGCTCCATGACGGGCTCACGCGCTGCAAGCGGCCGTCGATATCGGCCACCACCAGCAGATCCTCGCTCAACTCCCACAGACGGTCGCGATCCGCGACCGTCTCGATCACGCGGCGCTCCAGCGTTTCGTTCAGATCGCGCAGCGCGCTTTGCGCTTTGGTGCGCTCGGCGATTTCGGTTTGCGCCGCCTGGTACAGACGCGCGTTGTCGATGGCAATCGCCGCCTGCGCGGCGATGCCGGCCACGATCCGCGCAGCGCGTTCGGTGAACACGCCGGGCTCCGGATGGCCGAAGAACAGGCCGCCGACCACTTCGCCGCTGCGCGACCGCACCGGCGCGGCCAGGTAGCTGCGTACCTTCAGATGGCCTTCCGGCATGCCGCGATAGGGCGCATTGTGGCCGTAGCGCGGATCCTGGGTGATGTCGTCGGCCCGAACGATGCCTTCGCCCATGAACGTAGATGCGAAGACCGCCGTGTTGCGCGGCATCGGAAACTGCTCGAACGCTTCCTTCGATACGCCGGACAGCGTGTACAGCATGTAGCTGCCGCCTTTTCCGTCGAGCACGTTGTAGAAGAACGAACCGAACGCCGCGCCGGTCAGTTCGGTGGCCGCGTCCGTCACGATCTGCACCGCGCGGTTCAAATCGAGTTCGGCTGCCACCGTCGAGCCGACGCGATTGAGAATCTCCAGCGTGCGCGATTCTTCGCGCAACTTCATCTCGGTCTCGCGGCGCAAGCGCGCGAGTTGCAGATTGCCCGCCACACGGGCCAGCAGTTCGCGCGCTGAGAAGGGCTTGGTCAGATAGTCGTCGGCGCCGTGCTCGATGCCGTCCATGCGCGCCTCCTCGCCCGCGCGGGCGGACAGCATCAGCACCGGCATGTCGTGCAGATCCGGATCGGCGCGCAGCGCGCGCAGCAAGCCGAAGCCGTCGAGGCGCGGCATCATCACGTCGGAGAGCACCAGATCCGGGCGCTCCTGCCGCGCGGCTTCGAGCGCGGCCTGGCCGTCCGTGGCGACACGCACCTCGTGTCCCGCCGCGCGCAGGATGCGGCTCATGTACTCACGCAAATCCGCATTGTCGTCGACGACCAGCAGCCGCGCGGCTGCGCCCGGCGCCGCGTCGGCGGGCACCTCGACGGCCGACGTCGCTTCGACCGCTGCATCGGCGAGGATTTCGTTTTCCGGACTCCAGCGCAACGCGGCATCGACATAGGTGCGCGCGTTCTTGCTCATGGCGGCATGCACGGCCGGGTCTTCGGACAGGGAAGGCACAACGCCGCGCGGCAGCAAGACGGTGAAGCACGCGCCCTGGCCCAACACACTGTCGACCCGCACCGTCCCGCCGTGCAGCTTCACGAGCTCCTGAACCATCGCGAGCCCGATCCCGCTGCCTTCGACCGAGCGCCCCGGCGCGCCCGCCACACGATGAAAGCGCTCGAAGAGGCGCGGCACTTCTTCTTCCGCAATACCGATACCGCTATCGGTCACGCTGACCTCGACGCCTTTGCCGGCAACCACGCGAACCGCGACGCGAATCGCGCCGAAGAACGTGAACTTGTATGCGTTCGACAGCAGGTTCATCACGACCTTTTCCCACATCTCGCGGTCGAGTTGCACGACCACGGGCGTGGCCGGAACCTCGACTTCGAGACGCAGGCCGGCCGCCTCCATCGCGGACTGGAACAGCGACGCGAGTTCGGCGGTGAAGCTCGCGATGTCGGTAGGTTGCATGTGACTCTGCATGCGTCCCGCCTCGATGCGCGAAAAATCCAGCAGCGCGTTGACGAGCTTGAGCAGACGCAAGCCGTTGCGATGCGTGATCTCGATCAGCGCGCGGTCCTCGATATCGCTGCCCACTCGCGCGTTGTCGCCGCTCGCGGCAAGTTGCGGCTTGGCGAGCAGTTCCTCCAGTGGACCGAGCATCAGCGTCAACGGCGTACGGAATTCGTGGCTGATATTGGAGAAGAACGTGGTCTTGGCGCGGTCGATTTCGGCGAGCGCTTCCGCGCGCCGCCGCTCTTCCTCATAAGCCCGCGCGTAACCGATCGCCGCGCCGATCTGGCCGGCACCCAGGTTCAGGAAGCTGCGATAGGCGTCGTCGAAAAGGCGGCAAGGATTCAGGCCGGCGATCAGCACCACCGCTTGCGTCGTCTCGCTGCCGGGTGACACCGGCAGGATGACCGCCTGTTCCGGCGCGAGATGCCACGGACCGCTCGGCAACGCGGCGCCGAACCGCTGCGTCAAGTCACGCACCATGCGCGGCGCCTGGGTGTCGAGCACGTCGCCGAGCGGCCAGGGCGAATTGCCGCCGAGGTTCAGCGACTGCGGCGCCGCTGGATGACCCGGCTCGATGCCGCTCGCGCCGACCAGCGTGGCCGTGTCGCTGCCGGGTTCGGCTGCGTACAGCAACGCGAACGGAAGGTCTTGCGGATTGGACTGCAAGGCACGCGCGCTGAGTTTGCACGCCTCGCGCCAGTCGCGGCCGTCCGGGCTGACTGCCGCCAGCTCCTTCAGCAGCGCCAGTTGCCGTTCGCCGACCACCTGCGCAGTGCCGTCGCTGTTCGCGCAGATGATGCCGCCGGGTTCGCCGTCCTCGCCAGGAATGGGGCTGTACGAGAAGGTGTAATACGTCTCCTCGGGAAAGCCGTTGCGCTCCATGATGAGCAGCTTCTGTTCGACGAAGATGCCTTCGGCGCCCGCCAGCGCGGTATTCAGAAGCGGCTCGATATCGGTCCAGATTTCGCGCCAGACGACTTTGGTCGGTTGGCCGAGCGCGACCGGATGCTTGCCGCCGATGATCGATTTGTACGGGTCGTTGTAAAAATAGATCAGCTCGTCGCCCCAACCAATCCAGATCGGCTGACGCGACGTGAGCATGATGCGCATCGCGATCTTCAACCCTTGCGGCCAGGTGTCGGGCGCGCCAAGCGCCGTGCGCGTCCAGTCGTAGTTGCGGATGAGCGCGCCCAGCTCGCCGCCGCCGGCGAGAAAGGACGGCGCGGCAAGGCCGGGGGATGATGCAGCGGATAAGAGGCGGTCCGGCTCGTTCAACGCGATCTCCTCGACGCGGCGGGGTCATATTCGTGCGGACCGCAGTTGCAAAAGCGGTGCCTGATCCGACGGATGGCCAACGATTACTCGCAACTGGTGTAGCGCGATTCTCGCACGTAGACGGATGCGGGAGGAAGGCGAGAGGACGCGCCGGGACCCGAACGAGTGGGCCTTTCGCCGTGCCGGAATGAACGTGCCGCGGGCGATGCCGGCGGCGCGAACCGGATGACGCAAAACGAGCTTGAAATAACGGTAAAACGTACCTCGATGCAACGCGCGGGCAAGGCGATCTTCCCGATCACAAGGCGACCCGCGCCGCGGATTGCCCGGCGATCACGCCCTGCCCGCGGCGGCTTTTACAGCAATCCTGCGCACACCGCGGCGACGATCGATCCCAGTACCAACACCGCGCCGACTGTCTTGCGTTTGTTCAACTCCGTCCAGAGCAGCACGCCGGTAAGCGACAGCAAGATGATGCTGCCGGCCAGCGTGTCGATCAGCAGCACCCAGCCGACGCTCAGGCCCACGCCCTTGTGCAGATTCGTCAGCATCGCGAGAAAGGTGTTCTCGCTGCGCTTGACCGTCACGTAGCCGTTGCCGACCCAGTATTCGGCGGATGTGTTCTCGCGGGGCGACGCGAAGTTCATTTGCCAGTGCTCCGGCTGGACGATGCTGCGCTCGCCCCACGCGACCGGATGCGCCGGTTCTTTCTGAACGCGCCCCGGCGTGCCCGCCAGCTTCAGTTCGTGCTTGAGCCATTTGCCCAGGTCGCGTGGCGTCTGCGGCGCCGGTTGCGGCAACGGCACCTGCAACAGCGCGACTTGCGGCTCGCCGGTCGATACCCGCAGCGGGCCGCCGCGATGATTCAGCAGAAACCCCGTGGTGCCGAACAGCAAACCCAGCGCCGCGCCCCATAAGCCGATCCAGCCATGCACCTTGCGCAACCATTTGACGAAGGTGGCGCGGCGCGAGCGCTGGTGGCGCGCTTTTAACTCGCCGCCGCCAAGGCGCCGCGGTTCGCGCCCCGCGTGGTCGATGCCCGCGGGCGCTTGAATGTCGATTGCCTCGGGTGCGCTCACGGTTCACTCCAGCTACGCAACAGGTTGTGATAGATGCCGACGAGGCTGCGGCGCGCGGCGTCGTCGGCGTGGGTGGCATTCAGCCGTTGAATGGCGGTGTCCATGTCGAACAGCATGGCGCGCTGTGTATCGCTGCGGATGAGGCTCTGCACCCAGAAGAAGCTCGCGACGCGCACGCCGCGCGTGACCGGCGTGACCTGATGCAAACTGGTCGCCGGATAGACGATCATGTCGCCGGCCGGCAGCTTGACCTGCTGCACGCCGTATGTGTCTTCGATCACGAGTTCGCCGCCGTCGTAGTCGGCCGGGTCGGAAATGAACAGCGTCACCGAGACATCGGTGCGCAGCTTCACGCCGTTGGGCAGCACCCGCACCGCGCCGTCGACGTGACTGCCGAACTGCATGCCGCCTTCGTAGCGATTGAAGAGCGGCGGGTAGACCTGGTTCGGCAGCACCGAACTGATAAACAGCGGATTGCGTTCGATCGACGCGAGAATCACGTCGCCCAATTCGCGCGCAACCGGCGTGTGCTCGGCGATCTGCTGGTTGCGCTTGACCGGCGCGCCCTGATAGCCGGCGGTCGCGCGGCCGTCGACCCAGGCGTCGCCGGCCGTGTCGAGCCGCTCGCGCACGAGGCGCAACTGCTCGGCGTCCAGTACCTTCGGGATGTGCAGCAACATGATGTTTCCTTTTGCGTGGGCTTGCCGTCTTCGACAACGGCAAGCCTAACGCACCCGTTCAGCGGGTATCAAAAGCGGTAGTCGAACGTCGCCAGCAACGTGCGTCCGATACCCGGCACGGAGCGGCCGCCGTCCGACGGAATCAGCGCGTCGTAGTACGTCTTGTTGGTCAGGTTCAGCAGGTTCAGGCGAACGTCGTATTTCTTCGCGTGATACGCCGCGGTTGCATCCCAACGCGTGTAGCCCGGCACCTGCACGTAGTTCGTGTTCGATGCATAACGCGGCGACATATAGGTCGGACCGCCGCCGATTTCCCAGTGCGGCGTGAACGCGTAGGTGGTCCAGAACGTCAGCGTATTGCGCGGCGTATTGGCCGGCACGTGACCTTGCGTGCCGTCGCGCGCCTTCAGGATGATGGCGTCCATGTAGGTGTAGCCGCCGAACACTTGCCACTTGTCGGTGATGTGGCCCGTCACGCCGGCCTGAAAACCGTCGACGCGCACGTCGCCGTCGAGCTCGTATTCGGTCGGCGACACCTGGGTTCGCGCATTGCTCTTTTCTTCGCGGAAGAATGACGAGGTCACCGAGAGATTGCCGCCGAGCAGGTCCCATTTCGCGCCGACTTCGTACGATTTGGTCGACTCGGGGGCAAGGTTCTGCGTGAGGTTGGTCACCGTCAGCGCTTCCAGCGACGGATTGAACGACGTGCCGTACGACACGTAGTACGACTGCCAGTCGGTCGGCTGATAGATCACGCCGGCGCGCACGCTGGTGAAGAAATTGGTTTGCGTCGCGTAGCCCGGCAGGCTGATCGTGTTGTGGATCTGCGCCTGGAAGCGATCCCAACGCAAGCCGCCTATCACTTTCCAATGCTGGCCGATCGACACGGTGTCGTTCAGGTAGGCGCCGATTTCGTTCGAACCGGAATCCGCGTAGTTGCCCACTGTTGTCGTCACGCCCGCGGGCGACGACAGATACGCGGGATTCACCATCGAAACGACCGGCAGGTTGTTACGCGTGTATGCCTGGTTCGAATAGCTGTCATGCCCAAGGCTGACACCCGCGATCAGGTCGTGCTTGATCGGGCCGGTGTCGAACTTGTATTGGAGCATCGTGTCGTTGTACAACGCGTGGTTCTCGATCACACGGTCGTGGCTTTGCAACTTGATGAACAGTTGCGACGGCGACAACGTCGTGTAATTGCCGTTGCTCAAAGCGGGACTGGTGGCGAGCGGTCCCGTCAACACCGCTTGCGGCGCGGTTTCACGCGCGTCGGTCCGCGAGTGCGAGAACTGCGTCTGATTGGTCAGGATCAGGTTGTCCGAGAACTTGTGCTTGAGCGCGGCCGTGACCGTCTGCACATCCTGAATGGTGCGGTCGGTGGTCAAGCCGTAAAACGTGTTCTTCGGCACCGGCGACGGGTGGCCGTTCAGCGCCTGCACGCCGTAGTCAGGCATGTCGTAGTTGTGCTGGATCAGCGCGGAGATCGTGACTTCCGTCGGTGTGCCGATCCCGAAGCGCACTTCCGGCGCAATGCCGTAGTCCTTGTTCTTCATCTCATCGCGCGTCGAACCGAGGCTTTGGCCGAATGCATTGAGGCGAATCGCCGACGTATCCGTCAGCTTGTGGTTTACATCGACCGTGCTGCGATATTTGGCGTCCGTGCCGATCATGCCCGTGACTTCCGCCGAGTCCTTCAGGTTCGCTTTCTTGCTGACCTGGTTGATCACGCCACCGGTCGAACCCCGCCCGAACAGCATCGACGACGGACCGTAAAGAACTTCGAGCTCTTCGAGGTCGAACGTGTCGCGATAGTACTGGTTACGGTCGCGGAACCCGTCCAGGTAGATGTCGTTCTGTGCGGTGAAGCCGCGCAGGTTGATGTTGTTGCCGATCTGGCCGCCTTCGGCCGCGCCGATCGTCACGCCCGGCGCGTTGCGCAGCGCGTCCTGGAACGAGGTCGCGCCTTGCGATTGCAGCACGGCCTTGTTGATGACGGTGACCGTCTGCGGAATATCGCGCAGCGCCGTGGGCGTCTTGGCGCCGACCGTCGAACGCTCAGCCTGGAAGTCCTGTTGTTGTTCCGCCTGCGCCGTGACGCCGATAGTCGGCAGAGTACCGCTGTCGGCGACGGTCGCCTCTGTTGAGCCTGCATTCGCGGTTGGCGAGGCGGTTTGCGGAGCAGTCTGCGCGACCGCCGGGGTCGCAAAGGGAACGGCAAAAGCTAGCGCTAACGCAGTCGCGAGCGGCGTGTGGTTGAACATGGGAAATCCCGTCAGAGATGCGCTTGCCCGATTCGCATACCTGCGATGGAATCAATGACAAGTTGGCAATTGGCTGGCTGCCGGTCTCGTGTGCACGGCACCGATGACGGGATGGCTGGCTGAAGTTAAATGAGAATCGCTATCATTCCACACGCATAAAATCGCATCAATCGCGGGATTGCTTACCCCTGGTAACAGAAGTGTTTCTATATTTTACGGTTGTATGGAATATGTAATGTTAGCCGCCCGGGCGACGCGCGATTTTTACCTGTCTGCAATATTTAATACATTGAAATAAAAGGAAATTTTTGTTGAAGGCAGAAAACAAGCGCCGCCAGACCTTTCAGATTAATAACCGATTACAGCCGCCACGGCCGGCACCAAGTTCCGAGACCGTTTATCCTTTTTGCAACACCGCCTATCCAACTGTTCCGTTCATCCCCGGAGTTGACCCATGCAATACCGCAAATTCGGCCGCACCGGCCTAACCGTTTCGCGCCTGTGTCTCGGCACGATGACCTTCGGCCTGCAGACCGGAGAAGAAGACTCGCACCGCATTCTCGACACGGCGGCGGATGCCGGCGTGAACTTCATCGACACCGCCAATGTGTATCCGCTTGGCGGCGGCGAGAATATTGCCGGCCGCACGGAGGAGATCGTCGGGCGCTGGCTGAAGGGCAAACGCGAGCGCTTCATTCTCGCGACGAAGGCGGTGGGCAAGATGGGACCGTCGGCGTGGGATCAGGGCGGGTCGCGCAAACATCTGCTGGATGCCATCGACGCCTCGTTGCAGCGCCTCGGCACGGATTACGTGGACCTCTACCAGCTTCACTCCGACGACGCGAACACGCCGCTCGACGAAACGCTGGAAGCGCTGGACGTGATCGTGCGATCAGGCAAGGCGCGCTATATCGGCGTATCGAACTTTCTTGCCTATCGGCTCGCGCGCGCGTTGGGCCGCGCCGATGTCCTGCGCGTGGCGCGTTTCGTCTCCGTACAGCCTCGTTATAACCTGCTGTTCCGCCAGATCGAGCGGGAACTGCTGCCTCTCGCGGACGAAGAGCAATTGGCCGTGATGCCGTACAACCCGCTCGCGGGCGGCCTGCTCACGGGCAAACATCAACTGGATGCAACACCGGCGTCCGGGCGTTTCACCGAAACCGTCGGCAAGGCCGGCGCGATGTATCAGCAGCGGTACTGGCATAAACGCGAGTTCGAAACGATCGAGCAACTGAAAGCCATCGTGGCGCCGACCGGCGAATCGCTGACGCGGGTTTCGCTTGCCTGGGTGCTGTCGAACCCGCTCGTCACATCGGCGATTATCGGCGCGAGCCGCGCCGAGCAATTGAGCGATACGCTCGCGGCTTCCGAACTCGTGCTCGATTCTCAGATCAAGACGCAGCTCGATGAAGCGAGCGTGGCATACCGTTGGGGTGACGCGGCGCGCTAAGCGCAAGCGCCTGCCGCGAGGGCGGCAGGCACCGCGTGACAATCACATGAAGCGGCCCGTGCGTTCATTCGGCTCCGGCAATGACCGCGACTCACGCATGGACTTCGCATGCCAGAGACGCGCGCCGCCTTCGATGCCGGCATCGTTCGAAACGGTCGCCACGTTTGCCGGCAGATCGAACTTGAGTCGCGCGGCGTTGCCGCCGCCAATCCACAATCTGTCGTAATTCACCAGTGCGTTCAGAATCCCGATCACTTTCTGAACGCGCCGGTTCCAGCGCTTGTTTCCGACTTTCTCGCGCGCCGCCTCGCCGATGTATTCGTCGTACGCCACGCCCTTCTTGCTGACCGGGTGATGCGCAAGCTCCAGATGGGGCATCAGTTCACCGTCGCGAAACATCGCCGTTCCCGCGCCCGTGCCCAATGTCAGCACGAATTCGAGCCCCTGGCCTTCGATCGCGGCGAAACCCTGCATCTCCGCGTCGTTGATCATGCGAACCGGCAAGCCGCCCAGGCGCTGCGCCAGCGAATCGGCCAGCGGAACATCGTGCCAGCCTTCGACGCCAAAATGCGGCGCGGTCAAAATGCGGTTGTCGCGCACCACGCCCGGAAAACCGATCGACATGCGCGTAGGCGACTCCTGCTCAACGAGCGGCGCAACCAGCGTCGCCAACGCGTCCACGAGTTCATCCGGCGTGCACGGGTGTGGCGTGGCTACCCGCACGCGCTCGGTCTTCATCTTGCCGTCCGCGTCGATGATCGAGGCTTTCAAGCCCGTGCCCCCAACGTCGATCGCCAGAATTCGCTCGGTGCTGCTTCTCACTTTCGTCTTACGTGTGGCCACGGTGTCCCCCGATTGTGTTGGTGCGGCTCGTTGACTTACTTCTTCTGCACTGCATCCTGTTTCAGCGGCCGCCATGCGTGGCCGCAGCGCGCCAATAGCGCGTCTGCTTGCGCGGGACCTTCGCTGCCGGCCGCATAACCATGCACCGGCATAGCGCCGCCGGATTTCGGATGCAGCACATCATCCACAGCGCACCAGCTCGTTTCGATACTGTCGGCACGCTGGAATAGCGTCTCGTCGCCAAGCATGCAGTCGTAAAGCAAGGTTTCGTAACCCACGTTCGCCTGTTCCGCAAAGAAGTCGCCATAGGCGAATAACGACTGCACCGCACCGATCTGCATGACCGGGCCCGGTCTTTTCACGTTGAAGTCGAAGCTCGTCCCGTGCGCGGGATCGATGCGCAAGGTCAGCACGTTCGGCGTGAGGGCGTCGACGGGCGTGTCGCGAAACAGGCGGAACGGCACCGGTTTCAGTTGCACCGAGATTTCCGTACGACGCGCGGCCAACCGCTTGCCGGTGCGCAGATAGAACGGCACCCCGGCCCAGCGCCAGTTTTCGACGAACACGCGCGCCGCGGCGTAGGTTTCCGTCGTGCTGTCCGGCGCGACGTCCGGTTCCTCGCGGTAGCCGGCGCCCGCCGGCCCCTTGTCGTATTGACCGAACACCACGTCCTCCGGCGTCAGCGGCTGGATCGCGTCGAAGATTTCAGCCTTCCTGTCGCGCACGGCTTCCGCGTCGAACGAATTGGGTGGCTCCATGGCGACCATGCCGAGCAACTGGAACAGATGGTTCGGCACCATGTCGCGGAATGCGCCGGTTTGTTCGTAGAACTTGCCGCGCCCTTCCACGCCGATCGTTTCCGAAGCGGTGATCTGCACGCTGTCGATATACTCGCGCCGCCATATCGGTTCGAACAGCGCATTGGCGAAACGCACCGCGAGAATGCTCTGCACGGTGTCCTTGCCGAGAAAGTGATCGATGCGGTACACCTGCGTTTCTTTCGCGTACGACAGGATATGCGCATTCAGATCGCGTGCCGAAGCGAGATCGGTGCCGAACGGTTTCTCGATCACGAGCCGGCGGAAGCCGCCGCCTTCGCCCTCCTTCAACAAACCCGCTTTGCCGAGACGCTCGACGATCGGTTCGAAAAAACGCGAGCTGACCGCGAGATAGAAGATCACGTTACCGCCCGGCGTTTGCTCGAGCTTCTGCTTGAGCTTCGCGAAGGTATCGTCGGTTTCGAATTCGCCCGCCATGTATTCGAGCCGCTGCGCGACCCAGTCCCATGCCTGGTCGTCGAGCTTGCCGGCGTGGAAGGTGCTGGCCTTGTCCGCGGCAAACTGTTCGAGCGACTGATGCAGATCATCGCGCCACGCGCTCGTCTCGCGTTCGCCATGATTCACGCCGATGATTTTCATGCCGCCGTCGAGCAGGCTGTCCACCGCGAGGTTATAGAGCGCCGGCATGAGGAGCCGTTTGGTGAGATCGCCGCCGGCACCGAAGATCACCAACGTGCACGGCGGCGCAGGCCATTTGCCCGCCGGCGATGCCGGCGCTTCCTGCGGGCTCGCGCTGACTTTGCAGCTGGCCGACTGATTCGCGGCGGGACGATTGGAGGCTCGGTTATTCGGTGTAGTCGACATGGGTTTCACTTTTGAAAACCAATGGAACGAACGTGGTGATATAAGAAAGACCACGCTGGAACCCACACAGTTCAAAAACCGCCATGCGACCTGCTCGCCGTGCGATGTTGTATGGCTTATGTAACCTCGCCAACCTCAGTCAGCTCACCCTCGCCCGCACTATTTGACCGATGCGTGCGCTGGCTCGGGCACGGATGCGGGCACGGATGCGGGCGCGGACTCGGGCCGGCTTGCCGCCGCGGTGGCTTGCGCCGAAGCTGAAGCCGGCACCGGCGCCCGGTCCGGTTCGCCCGTCAACGGCACGTTGCCCGATGCGCCCATTACGCGCGGCTGGAACAGCAAGGCGACCAGCCCGGTCCAGCCGGTTTGATGCGAAGCGCCCACACCGCGCCCGTTATCGCCATGGAAATACTCATGGAACAGGATCAGATCGCGCGAACGCGGGTCGGTCTGCAACAGGGGATAAGCGCCCATCACCGGACGCTCGCCGTCCTTGTTCTTAAGAAACAGCGTGGTGCAACGGCGCGCCAGTTCGTCGCCAATTTCGCTTAGCGTGAACGCCTGGCCCGAGCCGGTTGGATACTCCACTTTGAACTCGTCGCCATAGTAGCGATGAAATTCGTACAGCGACTCGATCAGCAGATAGTTCACCGGCACCCACACCGGACCGCGCCAGTTCGAATTGCCACCGAACACACGCGTATCGGATTCAGCCGGCAAATACTTCACGGTAAAACTGTCGCCATTGTGATTGAAGACGAACGGCTGATCGCGATGGACGCGCGAAAGTGCCCGCACGCCATGATCGGAAAGGAATTCGCTCTCGTCGAGCGCACGGCGCAGCAACGCTTTCATCCGATGCCCGCGCAACAGCGAGAGCAGGAGCGAATTGCCCTTGCCCGGCTCGTTCCAGCGAGAAACCAGCTTCGCCAGATCCGGGCGATGTTCAAGGAACCAGACAAGCCGCTCACGCAAGCCCGGCAATTCGCCATGCAGACGCTCCTCCAGCACGTGCACGGCGAACAGTGGAATCAGACCCACGATCGAGCGCAACCGCATCGGAAAGGTGCTGCCGTCCGGCAAACGCAGCTTGTCGTAAAAGAACTCGTCCTCGCTGTCCCACAGTCCTGTATCGCAGCCGTCGTCGCAACTCACGGCCTGGGCGATATACAGAAAGTGCTCAAAGAACTTCACGCCGATGTCGACGAAAACATGGTTGGCGTATGCCAGTTCGAGCGCGATACGCATCAGGTCGAGCGCGTACGCGGCCATCCATGCGGTACCGTCGGCCTGGTCGATGTGGCCGCCGGTCGGCAGCGGCGACGAGCGGTCGAAAATGCCGACGTTGTCCAGCCCGAGAAAGCCGCCCTGAAAAATATTGTGGCCGTCGGCGTCCTTGCGGTTCACCCACCAGGAGAAATTCAGCAGCAGTTTATGGAAGACGAGTTCGAGAAAATCGCGATCCGCCTTGCCGGTGAGCGCGCGGTCGATTTCATACACGCGCCACGCCGCCCACGCATGCACCGGCGGATTGGCATCCCCGAACGCCCATTCATAGGCGGGGATCTGACCATTCGGATGCTGATAGCGGTCCTTCACCAGCAACAGCAATTGCCGTTTCGCGAACGCCGGGTCGATCAGCGCGAACGCGGCGGCATGAAACGCCAGATCCCACGACGCGTACCACGGGTATTCCCACTTGTCGGGCATCGACACGATGTCCGCGTTGCACAGGTGCCGCCAGTCCATATTGCGGCCGCGTTTGCGGCTTGCAGGCGGCGCCGGCTGAAGCGGGTCGCCCTCGAGCCAGCGCTGCACGTCGTACTGGTAGTACTGCTTCGACCACAACATGCCGGCGAGCGCCTGACGCTGCACGAGGCGCGCGTCGGGGTCGGTCAGGTCGTGTTGCAGCGCGCCATAGAATTCGTCGGCCTCGGCGATGCGGTGCGCGAATATCGCGTCGGCATCGAACTGCGAGTCAGCGGGACTCGACAGCGGGCGCCAGCGCATGTACACCACGGCACGTCCGTGAGGCCCTAGTTCGATCGACGCATGCGCGCCGGCCTTGGTGCCCGCGTTGCGGCGAATCGCGTCTTCATCGCCGTGCACGAGATAGTCGTTGAAGCCGTCTTTGAAAGGACCCACGCCGTCCATGTTGAAGAGGCGCTTCACATTGGTGTCGTTCTCGCAGAAGAGCCACGTCACCGGCGCGTCTTTCGACCAGGCTGTGACGACGATCGGTTCCTGGCCATGCTGGTGCCCGACCACGTGCGCCTCGCCGTCGTGGTCCGCGCCGGCGACGAGCGAAGGCTTGTCCTTGTTCCCCTTCCACGACCACGAATTGCGCGCCCAGATCTGCGGCAGTACATCCAGTGAGGCCGGTTGATCCGCCCGATTCTCGATGGTCACGCGCATGAAGATGTCATCCGGCGCGTGTTTTGCGTATTCCACCTGCACGTCGAAGTAGCGCAAATCGTCGAATACGCCCGTGTCGAGAATTTCGTACTCCGGCATGTCGCCGCCGCGGCGCGCATTTTCCTGAATGAGGTCCTCGTAAGGATAGGCGGCGTGCGGGTACTTGTAGAGCATGCGCATGTACGAATGCGTGGGCGTGCCGTCGATGTAAAAGTACAGCTCTTTCACATCTTCGCCGTGGTTGCCCTGGGCATTCGTGAGACCGAACAGGCGCTCCTTCAGGATCGCGTCCTTGCGATTCCATAGCGCGAGCGAAACGCACCAGCTCAGCTTGTCGTCGCCGAAACCGGCGATGCCGTCTTCGCCCCAGCGGTACGCGCGGCTGCGCGCATGGTCGTGCGGAAACGAGTCCCAGGCGGTGCCGTCCGCGCTGTAATCCTCGCGCACGGTGCCCCATTGACGCTCGCTGAGATACGGTCCCCAGCGCTGCCAATGCGCACAGTCGGCGGAATGGAGCCGTGAGCCCTCAATGGTGGCGAGCAGATTGGCAGCGCGCAGCGGTGGCATGACTACGTCCTTGCATCGGGCTTGGCGGTGGGACACACATCGTAGCGCGGTTTAGGCGCCGGTGGTCGGCAACCGGGCAAGCAGCGTTTCCATGCGCCGCAGCTCCCCGAGCGACCAGGCCTGAAAGGGCGTGCCGGCCGGCGCGTGCGGCGCGTCGCCATCGGCGATTTCAGAGAGGTGGTCGAGACCGGCATGATCGAGATGCGCGTAGAGCGGGTCGAGAAAGCGCGCTTTCGCCTGCATGCGTGCATCCGCCGCGCCGCCGTGCACTCGCAGCCACGCTTCGACAAACGGTCCGAGCAGCCACGGCCACGAGGTTCCTTGATGATAGGCGCCATCGCGCTCCAGTGGCGACCCGCCGTAGTGTCCGCGATAGGCCGGGTCGGACGGTGCGAGCGTCCTCAGTCCCAGCGGCGTGAGCAACTGCGCTTCGACCTGGCCGAGCACCGCGCGCGCCGCCGCGCCGTCGAGCAGCGGAAACGGCAGGCCGCCGATGGCGAAGATCTGGTTGGGGCGAACCGAGCGGTCTATCGCGCCCTTCACGTGATCGACATCCACGTTGTCGAAGAGCGCTTGCGTGGCCGGATCGATGAAGCGTTCATGAAACGCTTGCAACGCCCGCTCCGCGGCCGGTTGCCAGCGCGGATTCCACGTTGCTGCAATGCGCAATGCGTTGATCCAGAGAGCCTGCACTTCAACCGGCTTGCCGATGCGGGGCGTCACCACCCAGTCGCCGACTTTCGCATCCATCCACGTGAGTTGCACGCCGGGCACGCCGGCGCTGAGCAGGCCGTCGTCGGGGGATGCCTGGATGTTGAAGCGCGTGCCTTTCGTGTAGCCCGTGAGAATGGCTTCGCTCGCCTCTTGCAGGCGCTGCCGCGTCGCGTCGCTCGCATGATGCGTCGCCAGATAGTCGTGCACGGCGACGATAAACCACAACGAGGCATCGACGGAGTTGTACTCCGGCGTGTCGCCGTAGTCGGGGAAGCGATTGGGCAGCATGCCTTCGGATAGCGTGCCCGACCATTCGAGCAGAATCGCTTCAGCGTCGTCGAGGCGGCCCGAGGCGATCAGCAAACCGCGCATCGCGATGAAGGTGTCGCGTCCCCAGTCGGTGAACCACGGAAAACCCGCGAGGATCGTGCGGCCTTCATTGCGTTCGACCACGTAGGCGTCGGCCGAACGTTGCAGGCGCGAGCCGAGCGCGTCGCGGCGCTGTTGTTCGACACGCGCGAGTTCTGTCGCGTGCGCGGCTGCCGCTTGCGCATTGGCCGATGGCGTTACGCTCGTGGCGCCAGAGGCGCTGAGAATCATGACCGCTTCGCCGTCGGCGAGATTGAAGCCGAATACGCCGGGCGTCGCGAGGTCTTCACTGAAATCGAGACCACGTTCCTGCTCGCGAACGTAGCAGAAGTGGCGATACCAGTCCGGCGCGTGCATGTAGGCGCCATTCGTCGCGCAATGGATCACCGGTAGATCGCCGTAGGGTTGCCAGTTCACGCAGGCCCCGTCGTCGCTCGCCTCAGCGTTGAAGTTGAACGCGGCGTTTTCATGATGCAGTGCGTGGTAGTCGCGACCCGATAGCAGCGGCCTGACTTTCAATGTGAAAAGACCCGTTTCAGCCGTGTTCGCCGCACTTTCCAGACGCCAGCGCAACACAGTCTCGCGGCTTGCCTTGCTGACAAACACCTCGGCGGTCAATACGAGTTTCGCATCGATCTGCACACGCCACGTCGGCCACGGGGCGGTGTCGAACGCCACCAGGCTCGCCGTCAGGTCTGGATAGATCACGTCCGGCACGTATCGCTGCATGCTCAGCGGATAACGCTGGCCATTCGCTTCGAGCCACGCCTCCACGCCGTTGACAAGCACCACACGCCCGCCGGGCGCGCGCGTCGCGGCGAGCAGCAAGGCGTGGTAACGGCGTGTGCGTAGCGTGCCGACAGTGCCCGACGCGAACCCGCCGAAGCCGTCCGCTTCCAGCCATTCGTCTTCGAGACGCGTGATGTCGAAAGGTCGTTCGCTGTGTGTCATGAACTTACCGGTTGAGCAGAGCCGTCAATCTTTCGGTGTGCCTGGACTTCAGGCCTATGGCGATACGGTGACCATTCTCCTACTTATCACTTTCCGTTTCCTTTCGTTAAACCGACTCGCAGACGCAAGTTTTACCACTCGCAAACGTTTCACAATTATTTCTTGAAAGGGTTGGAGACTGCACCCGCCATCACGAAACCGGATGCAGACATGAGAAGAGACACACCCCTCGCGAGTGCCGCGTTGGTTGCGCTTGCAACTTTAGCGTTGAGCGGTTGCGGTGCAGACGATTCCGCACCATCGGCGGCCTCTTCATCGCCGGCCGTTGCCAACAACGATGCCGCGCCGGCTGCGGCGACATCGCCCGCTGCGCCGATCCTCAACGCATCCTCAACGCTCGCGGCGAACCCGGCGGCGGCGTCCGATCCGATCACGCAGGACATGCAAGCCAGTCTCGCCGCGGACAACCAGCAAGTCGCACCCGTCATGCATTACGCACCCGGCGACAGCGCCAGCAGCAACTGACCCGATTCCACCGGCGCGCCACGCGCGCTATTCTTTTCCCTCGCAGAAGGTGATATTCGATGACATCAACTAGCCGTCGCCGTTTCCTGCAGACCGTGGCTTCATCCGCGGGCGCTGCTGCCGCACTGACCGCGCTGCCCGAGTCGATTCGCAATGCGCTTGCCGTGCCCGCTTTTTCACGCACCGGCACGATTCGCGATGTCGAGCACATCGTCGTGTTCATGCAAGAGAACCGCTCGTTCGACCACTACTTCGGCCACATGCGCGGCGTGCGTGGCTACAACGACCGTTTCCCGATTCCGCTGCCCAACGGCAAGCCGGTGTGGTATCAACCGTCGAAGGAAGATCCGACCAAGCCGGTCCTGCCGTTCCATCTGAACACGGCGACCACCAGCGCGCAATGCGTCGGCGACCTGGATCACTCCTGGTACAAGACCCATGCCGCGATCGACGGCGGCCGCTACGACCAGTGGCCGGCCAACAAGACCGACATGACGATGGGCTATCACCTGCGCAGCGACATTCCGTTCCATTACGCGCTGGCCGATGCATTCACCATCTGCGACGCCTACTTCTGCTCGCTGCCGGGACCCACGCACCCGAACCGCGCGTATCTGATGTCCGGCATGGTCGATCCGACCGGCACGCTGGGCGGTCCGCTGCTCGACAACAACGATTTCGTCGACGGCGACGGTCCGCCGAATTACCAGTTGCTTTCGTGGACCACGTATCCGGAGCGTCTGCAAGCCGCGGGGATTTCGTGGCAGGTGTACCAGCAAGGCCTGACCGGCGCCGATCCGCTGAACGGCAACTACGGCACCAACATCCTGCAGAACTTCACGAACTTCATCAACGCGCAACCGGGTTCGCCGTTGTATGAGCGCGCGCAAACCGTGCGCACCATCGACGACCTGAAGGCCGACGTGCTGGCCAACAAGCTGCCGCAAGTGTCGTGGTTGTGCCCGCCGGCCGCGTACTCGGAGCACCCGAGCTACACGCCCGCATATGGCGCGGAATACACGTCGCAGATTCTGGACGCGCTGACGTCGAATCCCGAGGTCTGGAGCAAGACCGTGCTGTTCATCATGTACGACGAGAACGACGGCTTCTTCGATCACCTCGTGCCGCCGCAGCCGGCCACGACCGGCGCGCAGGGCAAGTCGACGGTCAGCACCGAAGGCGAAATTCACAACGTGGTGAATCCCCAGCGCGGCGGCAGCTACACCGCCGACGGCCTGCCTTACGGCCTCGGCCCGCGCGTGCCGATGACGATCGTGTCGCCGTGGAGCAAGGGCGGCTTTGTATGCTCGCAGGTGTTCGACCACACGTCGGTGATTCGCTTCATCGAAGCGCGTTTTGGCGCCTATGAGCCGAACATCACGGCATGGCGCCGCGCGGTATGCGGCGACCTGACCACGGCGTTCGACTTCCGCACGCCGGATTCGAAAGTGCCGCCGCTGCCGGATACGAGCAATTACAAGAGCATCGCCGACAACCAGTGCGCCACACAGCCGAAGCCGACCGTCCCCGCGACGCCGGGCGCGATCGATCCGCAGGAAAGCGGCATTCGTTTTGCGCGCGCACTGCCGTATGAGTTGCATGTGAACGGACACGCGGACGCGAAGAAGAACACGTTCGAAATCTCGATCGGCAACACCGGCGATCAGGGCGCGCACTTCTATCTGTACTCGACCAATCGCACGGACGGTCCGTGGCGCTACACCGTCGAAGCGGGCAAATCGCTCAACGAGACGTTCGATCTGACGATGACCAACGGCGTGTACACGTTCGAAGTGTTCGGGCCGAATGGTTTCGTGCGCAAGTTCGCGGGCAACACGCAGCAGGCGACGGCGCGGAACGCGCAATTCGCCGGCGGCCACGGCAATAACAAACCGGCGCAACCGGAAGTGAAGGTGCAATACGACGTCGCGAACGGCAACGTGTTCCTCAAGTTCAGCAACAAGGGCAGCGGCCTTGCGCGCTTGACGGTGACGGACAACGCGTACGGTGCGCGCCCTCGCCCGGTGCTGGTGCCGGCAGGCGCGCATATCGAGGAAGCATGGGTGCTGGCGTCGAGCCATCACTGGTACGACTTGACGGTGACGAGCAACGACGACGCCAGCTTCTCGCGCCGTCTCGCGGGTCACGTCGAGAATGGGCGGCCGAGCATTAGCGATCCGGCGGCGGTCGCGCCGGTGTTGGTGGTGAGCTAAGAGCGGGTCACGCGCGCTGGGCTTCGATCGAGTGGGCGCCTGGTTTGCGCAGGCATGATCGAAGCCCGGTTGCGCGAGTGTGCTCTGCAGAAAGTCGCGCGCGGCGTTAAAGTGAAGCTCCCCTATCGCTTGCCGAGGCACCCGCCATGGACCGTAATGCATTCACCGAAAGCCTGACGAAAGAAGGCTTCCCCGACGCCGTGGTTGTCACGCGCGAAGCGAACGTCGAGATGGAAGTTCACGAGCATCCTTTCGAAGCCAAGGCGCTGATCCTCGAAGGCGACATGAACATACGCGTGGGCGACGAGGAGCGCGCTTATCGCGTCGGCGACGTGTTCCATGTGCCGGCGAACAAACCGCATTCGGAGCGCTATGGCCCGAACGGTGTGACCTATCTGGTAGGAAGGAAGCAGTCAGGCGCGGCCTGACAGACAGCACGCGCCTATCGAAAGCAGACCGTCAGGCGCCCAGCAAAACCCCAGTCCTGATGGGCCGCGTGCCCGTGACACGCCCGAGCGGCGCGCCGGCCGTCACGAAGCGAATCGCGCGCCGCATATAAAACACACCTTCCGTATTGCTGACGATCGTCGTGGTCTCATCCGTCAACGGATCGACGATATCGAACAGCGCTTGCCCGACGCGAATCGTATCGCCGATCTTCGCGCGATGAATGAGGATGCCGCTCACAGGCGCATAGAACTGCTCGCTGCCGGCGAGCGGCGTGGCGGGCGTCAGCAACGCCGGCAAGGGCTTGGCATCGCGCTGGATCGCCTTGCGCCACACGAAATAATCGACCAGCGCGTCGGCATCCTCCTGAGCGAGCTCATAGGAAACGTCACGTTGTCCGCGGCACTCCACGGTCACCGCGATCGCACCGTTGGGCACCGGCTTGTCGGCCGGCAAAGCCTGCTGCAACTGCCACCACAACAGACTATGCGTTTCGTCGAACGCCTCGCCGCCCGAGTTGGTGGCGAGCAACGACGCCTGCGCCCCGAGATAGCGCGACAACGGCTCGAACTCCGGCCACGCGGCCTCGCTGGTATAGAGATGCATCGCCGCTTCGAGCGAACAATGCAAGTCGATGATCACATCCGCATCGAACGAGAGCTTCAGCATCGCCAGTTGCAGCGATTCGAATTCCGTCAACGGTCTCTGGTTCGCCAGTTCCTCGGCAATCAACTTGCGAACAATCCGCACATTCTCGGCCGCATTGGAACCCAACGCCTCTTTTGCTCGCGCGATCAATTTCGGAAACTGCAAGAAGTGGCGATTGAAGTTCTTCCCGCTGCCCAGATCGAAGCGGCCAAGAAATTGGCCGAGCACGTATTGTCCGAGCCCGACCGGATTCGCCACCGGCACGAGCACGATCTCCGCATTCAGCGCGCCCTGCCGTTCCAGTTCGAGCAAACGACGTTTGAGCAATACCGTCGTCAGCATCGCGGGCGTTTCATCGGCATGCAGCGACGACTGGATATAAATCTTCTGACCGCTATTCGCCGGGCCGAAGTGAAACGACACCAGTTCGCGGTGCGTGCCGATAGCCGGCGAGAGAAGCGGAATCGATTGCCTGTTCATGAGCGTGAGTCTTTGGAAGAAAGTCGGAAGTCGGAGAATCAGTTTCCGTACGGATCGAAGTCGAAGTACTTCTTCGCGATCTGCGCGTACGTGCCGTCCTTACGCATCGACGCGATCGCCTCGTTAATGGAGGCCTGCACCGCGGTCTCGTCCTTACGCAAGCCGATGCCTACCCCGCGATCGCCCATGGAGAGCGGTTCGCCCACGAACGCAAAGCCCTTGGCCGCCGGTGTGCGCAAAAATCCGTAGTCCGCCTCCACCGACCCGAGCAACGCGCCGTCGAGACGCCCGTTCTCCAGGTCGGCGAAGACTTCTTCCTGACTCTTGTACGCCACCACGTGCACGCCGAGCGGCGCCCAGTTCTTCAGCGCATACCCTTCGAACTGGGTGCCCGACTGCACGCCGATTGCCTTGCCGGCCAGCGCGTTCAAGCCGCCCGCGAGCGCGGATCCCTGGCGCGCGATCAGCCGCGATTTGAACTGGAACAGTTTCGACGAAAACAGAATCTGTTGTTCTCGCTTTTCCGTGATCGCCATCGACGATAGAATCGCGTCGATCTTGCGCGCCTGCAGCGCCGGGATCATCCCCGAGAATTCGAGCTCCACCCACTGGCAGCGCGCGTGAATGCGCTGGCAGATTTCGTTGCCAAGATCGACGTCGAAGCCCCTGAAGCCGCCATCGGGCGCTTTGGAGTCCATCGGCGGGTAGGTCGGATCGATGCCGAGACGCAGCGTGGTCGAATCAGCGGCAAACGCGCCGCCGCTGAAAGCCAGCGCGGCGCTCAAGATCATCAGCGAAATTTTCATGGGAGCACGGAGTGTGGGGTGGGCGGATGACTACCGCGCCATCCTATGCCGCGTCCGCGCCTCAAAGAAGTCCCGTTCGGACTATCATGATCACTTTTACCGATCACCGGACGGCAGCCTTCATGGCATTGACGATCTCCCAGCTCCGCGCATTCACCGCCGTGGCCGAGCACGGCAGCATCCGCGCGGCCTCGCGGGCGCTCGGCATTGCGCAGAGCGGCATCACGCAGCAGTTGCAGAACCTCGAATCGATGCTCGGCGCGACGCTGTTCACCCGCACGAATCGAGGCATTGCGTTGACCGCGCTCGGCCAGCGGCTGTTGCAGCGAGCCGGCACGATCATCGGCGAATGCGAACGCGCAGAGCAGGAAGTGCGGCAACTGCGCGGCGACTATGTCGGCGAGGTCACGTTCGGCATGACGACCGAACCGCTCGTCGACGCGTTCGCGCCGGTGCTGATGGAATTTCGCACGCGCTTCGAGCGGGTCGCGGTGCATTTGCGCACCGGCACCTCGCGCATGATGATTTCCTGGATTCGCGAAGGCACGCTGGATTTCGCGGTTGCCCTCGTGTCGAAGCACACGGATACCGCCGATCTCTCGGTCATGCCGCTCTATCCATCCGATCCGGTGATCGTCTGCCGCCAGGGGCATCCGAAGGCCGGCGCGACCTCGCTGGCCGAACTGGTCGATTGCACGTGGGTCGCCACGCGCTCGCCGAATCTCACGGCCGATCCGCGTATCAACCGCTTAAGCCATCTGTTCGAAAGCCACGGCTTGCCGCCACCGAAAATCGTCGCGACGGTGGAAGGCTTGTACGAGACACTGCATCTGGTGAGCGAAACGGATTGCCTGTCGCTGGAGTCGTCGATCGTGGTGAAGCGCGGGCCGTTTGCGAATACGCTTGCCTCGGTTCCCGTGCGCGAGCGCTCGGTCGAGCAGAACGTCTGCCTGCTACAACGCGCAGCCATTCCGCTCACACCGGCCGCGCAGGAACTTGCGACCATGCTCGCCTCGTACACCCGCACGGTGCGGGCGCGTTGAAGCGGCAGCGAAATTACACCGGCATGTCGAGCGCGATCAACTCATCGATAGTCTGCCGACGGCGAATCAGCCGCGGCTTGCCTTGCTCCAACAGCACCTCGGGCGCAAGCGGCCGGCTGTTGTAGTTCGAAGACATCGACGCGCCGTAGGCACCCGCGTCGTGAAATACGATGAAGTCACCCACTTCGGGCGTGGGTAGGGAGCGCTGCGTGATGGCACCGCCCGCGGCTTGTGTGAATACGTCGCCGGCTTCGCATAGCGGCCCGGCCACCGCGAACGAATCAACCGGCGCGTCGCTCGGCGAACCATCGCGTTTCAGCACCGTCATCTCATGATGACTGCCGTAAAACGACGGCCGCACGAGATCGTTGAATCCTGCGTCGACCAGAACGAACTGCTGCGCGGGGCGGCGGTTCAATGCGTGCACTTCGGCAACGAGCACGCCCGCCTGCGCCACCAGAAAGCGCCCCGGTTCGATCTCCAGCCTCACGCGATGCCCCACGTGCGCTTCGATCCGCCGCCGCGCCACGTCCCAGAGCCGGAAGTAATGCGCGGCGTCGATCGCGGGCTCGCCTTCGCGATACGGCACCGACAAGCCACCGCCCGCGGAAATTGCTTCGATATCGTGGCCCAGGCCCTTTACGGCGTCGACCATCGCATCGCAGACGCGCGACAGATGGCCATAGTCGACGCCCGAGCCGATATGCATGTGCAACCCAACCAGCTTCAGGCGATAACGCCGGACCAGCGCCACGGCGCGCGGCACGTCGTCGAGCCAGATGCCATGCTTGCTATGCTCGCCGCCCGTGTTGGTCTTGTTGCTGTGCCCGTGGCCAAAACCCGGATTGATCCTCAGCCACACGCAATGGCCTTCGGGCGCATGACGTCCTATCCGTTCGAGCATATCGAGCGAGCCCGCGTTGACCGTGATGCGATGCTCGACCACGGTGGCAAGCGTCGCGTGATCGATCAGATCCGCTGTGAACACGACACCTTCGGGGTCGCCCTCAGGCGTAAAGCCTGCCGCGAGACTGCGCCTGATTTCGCCCAACGATACCGCGTCGACCGTGGCGCCTTCGTCGCGCATCAGTTTGAGGATATGCAGGTTCGAACCCGCCTTCTGTGCGTAACGGATCACATCGAAGCCGCGCAGTTCGGCGAGGTTTCCACGGATTACGTCCGCGTCGTAGACCCAAAGCGGCGTGCCGTGCTCGTGGGCAAGCGCGGCGAGTTGTTGCGGATTGAATGGCGTCACGGTTCCCGTCTCTCGATTTCGAAGTGTTGGCGTGACGACATGATGCTGAAAGCCGATCATTCAGTAAAATACCCATTTTTGCCAACCCCATTCACTTCTGATATACCCATCATGGCGCTCACGCATCGGCATATCGAAGTCTTCCGCGCGCTGATGACGGCGGGCAGCGTCACCAAAGCCGCGGAAATGCTTTTCACCTCGCAGCCCACCGTGAGCCGCGAACTCGCGCGCATGGAACAGAGCATCGGCTTTGCCTTGTTCGAACGCACCACCGGGCGGCTGCGTCCCACCCAGTCGGCGCTCATGTTGTTCGACGAGATCAAGCGCGCGTATGTCGGGCTCGAACGTGTGGCGTCCACCGCCGCCAGTCTGCGCGAATTCCAGGGTGGCCAGCTCTGCGTGATCGCTTTGCCCGCGTTTTCGCATTCGATCTTGCCGGGCGCGGCGAAGCGCTTTCATGACACCCAGCCCGGCGCCAGTGTGTCGATCGCAACGCAGGAATCGCCGTTTCTCGAGGAATGGCTGACCGCCCAGCGCTACGACCTCGGCTTGACCGAGCACGGCGCGCCGCCAGCAGGCACGCGTCTGACACCGTTGCTCGAAGTGGACGAAGTGTGCGTGCTGCCCGACGGGCATCCGTTGCTCGGCAAGCGCGTGATCGCGTTGAAGGATTTCGCCAATCAGCCTTTCATCAGCCTGTCGTCGAACGATCCGTACCGGATTCAGATCGACGCGGCCTTTGCCCAAGCACATATCGCGCGCCGCCAGATCGTCGAGACGCCCACGGCGGTCTCCGTGTGCAGCTTCGTGCGGCAAGGTCTTGGCGTGGCGATCGTCAATCCGTTGACGGCCCTCGATTTCGCGGGCCGCAATCTGCATATCCGGCCGCTTGCCGTGTCGTTGCCGTTTCGCGTGAGCGTGATTCATCCGGAACATCGTCCGGCACATCCGCTCGCCGGCGCGTTCGTTCAAGCGCTGCAAAGCGAAGCCGCCGCGCTGCGGCTACAATTGAAAATCCACACCGGACGTAAGCAGCAATAACGGCGTCGTTCGAGCATCCACGCGCGCAACGGCCGCCGGCACCCACCGATAAAAAGTCCGGGCACGCTTCAAGCTAAGCACAGTAGCAAACCAATTGCGAACGCGAACGGCGCACGGCGCTTTCGCGCCGCATGGCGTCTTTTATGTCGTAGACCATCAACAGGAGTTTCCCAAATGATGAATCGAGACAATCCCGTCTGGCTGATCACAGGATGTTCCACCGGCTTCGGCCGCGAGTTGGCGAAGCTGGTGCTGGAGCGCGGCTGGCGCGCGGTGGTCACCGCGCGCGACCCGTCGAAAGTGAAAGATATCGTCGAAGGCCACGGCGATCGCGCACTGGTTCTGCCGCTCGACGTGACGAATTCCAAGCAGATCGAAGACGTGGTCGCGCAGACGAAGCAGCGCTTCGGCCGCGTCGATGCACTCGTCAACAATGCGGGCTATGGTTATCTGGCCGCGATCGAGGAAGGTGAAGACGACGAAGTGCGCGCCATGTTCGAAACGAACGTGTTTGGCCTCGTCGACATGACGAAAGCGGTCCTGCCGATCATGCGCGAGCAGCATAGCGGCTTGATCGTCAATGTGTCGTCCATCGGCGGTATCACGAGCTTCGCGGCAACCGGCTATTACCACGCCACCAAATACGCGGTGGAGGGTCTGTCCGAATCGCTGGCAACGGAAGTGAAGCCGCTCGGCATCGACGTGCTGATCGTCGAGCCCGGACCGTTCCGCACGAACTGGGCGGGTCCGTCGATCAAACAGTCCGCCACGGTGATCGAGGACTACGCGGCCACGGCCGGCGAACGCCGCAAGCAGACCGAGGCGCGCAGCGGCAAGCAGGCCGGCGACCCGGTGCGCGCAGCGCAGGCGATCATCGACGCCGCCCTTTCGGACACACCGCCGCTGCGTTTGCTGCTCGGCAAGGCCGCACTCGAATTGGCGCGCAAGAAGCTGGACTTCATGCGCGGCGATTTCGATAAATGGGAAGCCACGACAGTGGGCGCGGATTTTCCGGAAGGGGCGGGTTAATCAGCCGCGCGAGGTGCCCGTTGGCCGGGTCAAAACTCGACCAACGCGAAATCTTCCTTGCCCACGTCGCAAAGCGGGCAGCGCCAGTCGGCCGGGACATCCGCCCAGCGCGTGCCCGGCGCGATGCCTTCCTCGGGCAAACCCGCCGCTTCGTCGTAGACCCAACCGCAGATCACGCAGACCCACTGCTTGAGATCGTCCGCCGAGGCGGCACCATCGGCGCACGCATGCGGCGCATCGGCCGCCTGCGAGGCCGGCGTGTCATCCAGGCTGACCACCAACGGCGCGGCGGTGCCCACGCCGGTTTCCGCGAGACGCGCCTGCAGGCTTTCCAACAGCCGCTGCGCTTCGGCCTGCGTCAGATCGATCCAGTACGGATCGCCGGCGCCGTCGTTGAGCCGCTCGGGGGAAAACTGGATCTCTACCGCTACGCCCTTCTTGTACATGGCAGATCGGAATATCGATGAGGCCGGCAACGCGCCCCGAAAGAAACGCCTTCGGAACGTGCCGGCATGGTCGGAAGCGTTGCGCGGAAGCTTCGCGCGCGGATTAGACGAACTGGTTCAACACGATGGCGGCGATCAGGCCGGCCGCGCCGATGAGGCCCAGCAATTGCAGCAGAGTGAGGGATTTACGGGTTGCGGTAGGGATCTGTTGCGTAGTCACGGGCTAGTCTTGAAGAGCGGAAAAAGCGAAATGGTACACGGGTCCGCGGCCGGCGCATGTCGATTAGCGCAAACCGCCGTGCATTCACCGCCATTATCGCCGCTCGATCGCCGTGGATTCCCTACCGTCTGGAGATGGATTAATTCCCCGAAGAGGGGGAAAGTTTTCTTACCGATTCGCCCGTCGCGATCGTGACAGGCGCCACGCGCCTCCCGTCGAAGAGACCCGGCGATCAGCTCTTCGCCAGCGGACTGCCGTGACGCGAATCCCAGAAGCGAACCACCGACGTGTCGCCCGTGCCGGCGCCCACCACCTGATCCGGCGCACCGCTCTCGCGCAGCAACGCACGCAGTTCGTTGATGACCGGAAACACCTCGTGATTCCAGTCCGCGCCTTGCGAATCGTGAGCGCGCTGTTCGGCTTCGACGATCTCGCGGTCTTCCTTGAAAATGCGTTCGGTGAACCACACCAGCAGCGGCCAGGCTAGATTCAACACGCCGGGAATGCCTGGTTTGCGAATCGACAGCAGCCCGAATGTGCGGTTGGTGCGCTGCTCGCGATCGAGCGGCACGTAGACGATCCACAGATTCATCACCAGCGTCTGCTCGGACGTGCGGATCTGCAGCGTCTGATACGGATACTCGGTGCGGATCGTCATCACGTCCTTGTCGTTGTCGCCGCCGGTTTTGCGGCTCTGGCCGAACACGATCGCTTCGCCGATGGGTTGCTGGCCGGCCATGCGCGCAAAGGTGTAATCGACTTCGACCCAGCCCTCGCCGCGCCGGCGGCCGAGCGAGCGAGCGCGCATCTGCCCCATCTGCTTGCGATGCAGGAACTGATGGTTCATGTCCATCAGGTTCTCGTGCATGAACGAGTAGTGGCAGTTCACCGGACGGCCGAAGCGGCGCGTCTTGTACTTCTGGTCCGAGACCGAGCCGAGATCCGGCATGGGCCGTTGCTCGGCCAGAGCGGCATCGCCGGGGAAAACGAAAATCAACCCTTCCACTTCGCGGCATGGATAAGAGCGCACCCCGTTCGGCAGACGGTCGCGGCCCAGATACGGCACGTCGATGCACTTGCCCGAGCAGTCGTAAGTCCAGCCGTGGTAGCCGCAGCGAATCGATTCGCCGTCCACCACGCCTTGATGCAACGGCACCTGACGATGCGCGCAGCGATCCTCCAGCGCGAACACCTTGCCCGTTTCCGTGCGCGCCAGCACGATCGGGTCGCCCGCGAACGTCACACCATGCGTCTTGCCTCGCTTCACCTCATGCGACCACGCAAGCGGATACCAGTAGTCAGGGTGGATGCCGACACGGCGCAGATCGCGCACCGGCGCGTCGTTGGCGGCCTGGCCGGGCGCATGAGCGGCTTGTTGTTGCGATGCTGTTTGGGCGGACGGCACCTCGACGGTGTCTTGTTCTAGAGGGGGAACAGCATGCATAGGGGGGTCTCCGTGCACGGGCGGACAGAAGGTTGCCGCCCTGCAGGTTGCGGGCGGCGTCGTCGCCAGTCTACTAGAACCCGACACCGTATGGGTTCGGTGTCCGCGCACCCACCCTCGGCAGCGCCTGCCTCCGCAAGCGCACCGCCGCGCTATCCTGAACAGTTTGATGACGCGGGAGGCCGCGCCGCGTCAGCCTTCGTCGTGCGCTACGAGCCCGGAGCGGCGCTGCACGCCCCACGACCGTCCACCGCGCAGGAAGTGCAGCCAGCCGAGCGTGGCGCCCACGTGCCGCACCAGCTGAAACGTGAACGGTTCGGCGATCGCCGCGAACACCGCCATCCACAAACTGGAGCCGGTCCGCTCGCCGGTCCAGCGCCGATACAGATGAATGCTCCACAAATAGAACGCGAGATCGATCGCCGTCTTGAGCCCGATCACACTGAAGATCGACACGACGATCGCGCCATGTCCGCCGAACAGGAATGCGAGCAGCAACGCAAACGCGGTCAGGCCGTAGATCGGCTGCATGGTGTCGATCGCCTTGACCGGCAGCATCAGCATACCGAGCGCGCCGTAGCGCGGATTGCCGGTCATGTCGCGGTTCCAGTACTGCGTCTGCAGAAAGCCCGCGAACCAGCGGCGGCGTTGCCGCAGAAAACTGGCGAGATTGTCCGGCGCGTCGGTGCGGGCATGCGCGTCGCCGACCACGCGCACGTCCCAGCCAAGGCCATGGTCGACCGAATAGCGGCGCAGCCGGTGAATCAGCTCGTAGTCTTCGACCAGGCACTGCGGATCGAAACCGCCCACGTCGATGAGCGCATCGCGCTTGAACGACGCGAAGGCGCCTGAAATGAGCAGCAGACTGTCGGCGCGCATCCACGCAAAACGGGCGATGAAGTTGCGCATGTACTCGTAGGTCTGGAACCACTCGAACACGCGCCCCGAGACCGACTTGCCGCACACCGGCACCAGAATGCCGGCCGCTGCGACCAGCTTCGGTTCGCTCGCGAAAGCGGCGCGCATGGCGTAGGTGGCGTCGTCATCGAGCAGGGTGTCGGCGTCGACCGTCATGACGGTTTCCGTGGTCGTCACGGTGATCGCGGCATTCAGCGCGCGAGCCTTGCCGCCGTGCGGCACGCGCAGCCAGAACAGGTTCGGATACAACGCGCTCGGTGCGCTCAGCACGCCGTCGGCGGCCGCGGTGAGTCCGAAGCGCCCGGTGAGCAGCTCGCGGGTCGAATCGGTGGAGCCGTCGTCGGCAATCACGATTTGCGCCGGTCCATGCGTTTGCCGCAGCAGCGCGGCGAGCGTTACGGGCAGCACGGCCGCTTCGTTATGCGACGCCACGATCACGCCCATGGCCGGCAGGCTGCGCCGCTCGAACTCCGGCTCGAGCGGCGGTGTACGCCGCATCAGCGGCAGCGTTTTCCACGTGACGAACGCCAGCAGCAGCGTGTCGTACACCACGTAGGCAATGCCCGTCGACCACGCCAGCGCACCCTGCAGAAAGAAGGCGCGCGTGAACAGCAGCAGCCACAACACGACCACGCTCAGATGAATCATCGTACTCAACGCAGTCGTGCGACGCGGCACAATGCGCGGCGACGCGAGCGCGAGAGCCTGTTCAAGAGTTTTCTTCAAAATGACTGCCGGATAGTCGGTGTTGGGATTGGGGTGGTTAAGGGGACAGCCGCGCTTACGGCACCATGCGCTTCAGAACCGACTTGCGATCGATCCACTGATGCTTCAACGCGCCGCCGATATGCATCGCCAGCAGCGCATAGAGCGCGTAGCCGAGCCAGGTATGCAACGCGCCGAAGCGATCGTGCAAGGTCTCCTTGAGCGCCGGATCGAGGGTCATCACATAGCCGATGCGCGGCCAGGGAAACAGGTTGAACAGCCTCATGGGGTGCGTCGCCGCGTCTTTCCATGCGGAATCGTGCAGCCAGCCGGACAGCGGCAGCGCAATCATCAGCAGATACAGCAGAAAATGCGCAACGTGCGCGGCGATCTTTTCCCACGACGGAAATTCGCGCGGCAATGGCGGCGGCTTGTGCGACCCACGCCACAAGATGCGCATGAGCGCGAGACCGAGCACCGTGATCCCGATCGACTTGTGGGTATCGACCACCGGACGCACCCAGTCGTCCGGCAGCGATTCCGCGCTCAGGCCGAGCACCACGTTGCCGATCATCAGCAGCGCGATCAGCCAGTGCAGCACCATGGCCGTGCGGGTATAACGGGACGGCACCGGCGTGCCGCTCGAATCGGTTAAAGAGTCGGCGTGCGTATTCATGGTTGTTCCGTCCGCGGATGCATTGCCGCGAAAGCTGTCTAAAAATCCGGCCATGCCGCGGCAGATTCGGCGACGCAGCACCGCAGCCCGGTAGGGAAACGCCCTAGTGTGCGGCTTTATTCCGCCAGGCGCTTAACAGTATGTTTCAGATTATTTCGCGCACGCGGCACACAGGGGCGACTGCGTCCTAACTGTGCGCTGTCTCGCGCCGCGCGATCAGCGCGGTCGACTCGATCCGCTCCTCGAGCCAGCCGTTGGTTGCATGCGCATCCAGTAGCTGCCGGATGCGCGCCTGCAGCTCGTCCAGCCGCGCGCCGAGCCGTTCGCGCGACAGGCTCGACATCGACAAGGGCCGCGCGATCAGCGATTCGACCGGCGTCCGCCGCGTTTCGACAATCGACACGCGCTCGAGCGACGGAAATGACGACTTCGCGAGCACCGTGTCGTGGCTCTCCCAGTCGTCCGACTTGCGCTGCACGCGCGCCGGGTCGCTCTGCGCGTACTCTTCGAGCAGCCCTTGGTATGGCGCGAGCCAGGCAATCGGCGCGTCGGTCACGATCGCCGTCGAAAACAGCGCGACCGCGCCTTCCGGTTCGATCAGCGCATCGAGCCGCGCGAGCGTATCGGGCCGGTCCATCCAGTGAAACGCCCGCCCGATGACAGCCAGCCGGAAGCACCCGAAAGCCGGCGACAGATCATACGAGCTGCCCTCGCGATATTCGATATTCGGCGCAATCCCGGCGCCCAGGCCTGCCGCGATGCGCAGCATTTCCGGCTCGGGGTCGAGCGCCAGACCCGAACCGACCCAGGAGGAAAGCGCGAGCGACAGTTGCCCCGGCCCGCAGCCGAGATCGAGCAGCCGGTGCGAGCCGCCGAGCCCGCAGGACTGCGCGACACGGCGAATCAAGCGCGGTGAATAGGGCGGACGGCCCGCCAGGTAATGCGCGGCGTTGGTTTTGAAACGGTCGGGGACGAACGGAATCGGAGCGGTCATCGGCAGTTCCTGGCAGGTGGGTGGCGGCAACGGGCAAGCGAACAGAACGCCATTGTCGTGGCTGCGGCGTATTTCCGCCGATGTTGCCATGCAATTCGGTCAGGTCGGGTGCCGATACCTGGGGATCGATCCGGGTTGGATACGCCTATCGCCGCGCAGTTTCCGGCAACACGACAAAAACGTCAGCGCGGCTCCCGCGAGACGGCGTCCAGCACGGGGCCGGGCGCTCGAACACCTTGAGACGCGGCCCGCGCGGCGCAGTCCGCCCGTTCGACGGTTCGGGGACGCGGCCAGCCGCCGTCAACGCTTCACGAACCGATAATGCCCGACGCCCCATTCGTTTCCCTTCGCGTAGCCGAACAGCTCGGCCACGGCCATATAGAACATGCGCCAGCGTTGCAGCCATACGGCCGCATCGCGCGCGCCGTAGGTGTCCACGAGCATCGGCATCACGCGGTCACGTGCCGCGTCGAGCGCGGCGAGCCAATGATTCGCCGTGCGCTCGTAATGCGTGCCGCTCACCCACCACTGGCGCTCCATGCGCAGATCGTCCTGGAAATTGAGCAGCAGCGCCTCAGACGGCATCGTGCCGCCGGTGAAGAAATACTTCGACATCCAGTCGCTGCCGTCCTCCACCTGAAAGTGATACGCCAGCGTGCGATGCACGAAGATATGCACGAACAGCTTCGCGTCATCGCGCATCCAGCGCGCGATTTTCGCGAGCAGCAAGCCGTAGTTTTTCATATGCTCGAACATCTCGATCGACACCACGCGATCAAAGCCGCCGCCCAGCTGCGCGTCGTCGAATTCGAAATCGACGATGTTGCCCGTGACCACCAAGAGGTTGTGCAAGCCCGCCTGCGCCGCACGCGCTTCAATGAACGTGCGCTGCCCATGCGAGTTCGATAGCGCGACGATCCGCGAATGCGGATATCGCGCCGCCAGCCATAACGACAGCGAACCCCAGCCGCAGCCGAGATCGAGAATCCGCTGACCGTCGGCCAGTTGCGCGCGCTCCGCGTAGCGTTCGAGCATGGCGGCCTCGGCTTGCGCGAGCGTCTCGCTGCCGCTCGGATACAGGCAGCATGAATACTTCAAATGCGGCCCGAGATGCGCGTGAAAGAACGACGCCGGCACCTCGTAATGCTGCGTGTTGGCGGCTTGTGTTTCGATGGCGATCGGGCTCGCCCGCAGCTCGTCGAGCAAACGGTTGAGCCGTTGCGCGCGCGCTTCGCCGTGATCGAGCGCTTCGTCGCGCAAGCGCTGACGCATCAACTGCCGCATGCCGAAACGGATCACGCCGTCGGGCAGCCAGCCCCGTTCGCAGCTCTGGATGAGCCAGCCATCGCCGGCTTCGGCGGGCGACGGCGGCAAGGTGTGGCCGGTGGTGGAAAGGCTCATGAGACTGACTCCCTATCGTTTTCTCGCGTGTGCTTTGAAGGCGCGCTTGCGCCCTGCGTGGCTGTTCAACGCCGCGGTGGCCACGGAATCAGCGCACTGGTGGTGCGCATGTAGTCGGCGTAACCAGGGCGTCGACTGGCCATGCTTGCTTCGAGCAGCGGGATGCCGGAGAGCTTCAGCAAAAGAAAAGCCATCAGTACGGGTGGCAGCAACGTGAACCAGCCCCACGGCGTGCCGCCCGACAGCGCGATATACGCGAACCAATGCACGCATTCGAAGAAGTAATTCGGATGCCGCGAGTAACGCCATAAGCCGACGCGGCACACGGTGTCGCGATTGGCCGGATCGGCCTTGAAGTCGCGCAACTGGCGGTCCGCCATGCCTTCGCCGGCCACCGAGACGATCCACACCGCCACGGCCAGCACGCTCCATTCGGTGGCCGGCGCGGTGCTGCGATACGAAGGCACCAGAAACGCGATCGACAGCAGCATCGAAATCACGACTTGCAACTGGAAAAACCAGAACATCTTGCTCGCCGCCTTGTCGCCCCATTCTTCACGGAAGCGGCGATAGCGCGCGTCTTCCGACTTGCCGGCATTGCGTTTCCACAGATGCGAACCGAGCCGCACGCCCCAGATCAAACCGCCCAGCGCGCTCAGTGCGCGCGAGACCGGGTCGCCGGTGCCGAGCGCGGCATAGAGCAACGCAACGAGGCCGAGCGAATACGCCCAGATGGGGTCGACCATTCCGGCGTTTTCGGTCTTCAACTGCCACGCCCAGGCCGCGCTGAAAATCACGACGAGGCCGATCAGGGCAATCACGGCGGCGGCAAGTGGCGGCATGGGGTCCTCGTTCAACGGCTGTGCGGGTTATACGCTTCGAAAGCGGGTTCGGATGCGGCGGGCGCACCCGCTAGTCTTTGTCGCCCGGCGACGCGAAGCCTGCCTGGCCCAGTTGATCCGGCCGCTGCGGCACGCGCCTGAAGCGCGAGGTGTCGTAGCCCATCGCGTCGAGCCGAGCCAGCAAGCCCCAATACGTTTCGTCGCTCATGTCCGGTTCGCGCGAAAAAATCCAGCCCAGGTTTTTGCCGGGATAACCGAGGATCGTGTAGCGATAGTCTGGATCGACGTAGAGGGTCAACTGCGTTACGTGGATGGGCCAGAACAGTTGCACGCTCCATTCGCCGCCGTTTGTGCCGGGCACTGGCGTATCGAGAAATTGATAATGCTTTTCCTCGGCGTCGAAACGCTTCTTGCGGCCGTAGTACGAATCCTCGATTTTGCCGTCGGCGCGCAATTTCCATTCCGCGCGGCTGGCCACCATGTCGCGCTCGGCGAAATACGGAATGTTCGCGATGATGTACCAGCGGCCCATATAGCGCGGCAGGTCGACCGGCACCGTGGAGAGCGGTTCGCTCGCGCGCGGGTTGGGATTGGGCGGATCGTTGGAGCAACCCGCAAGGGACAACAGCAGAACAGTCGCAACGGCAACGGCGACGGTGGTACGGACAGCACGGCGCATGGCGATGGCCTCGAACGTGGCGGCAATAAACGTATTACGTTCGATGGGGCCGGATGGATGCGCACGCCGGCCGCGAATCCGCGCGGCGACACCGCAAAGCGTGACCACCAAACATTCGGCGCACGTGGGACAGACTCCGGTGCGGTGCCCCCGAGCCGGCGAGTCTCGCCGAACTTGCACGCGTTCCGGGATTTTCCGTCCGGACACCTGTTCAGCGAACCGTAATCCGTGGCATCCGGTTAGCATTGTCGTGTCTGCAACGCCAACATCTACGCGAATCACCCCGCCCATGCCTTTCCGCTTCAATGCCGCATTCACGGCCTTGCTCGCCGCCGCCCTGTTCGGCGCGACCACCCCGCTCGCCAAAGCGCTGCTCGGCTCGCTTTCGCCGTTCCTGCTTGCCGGGCTGTTCTATCTCGGCAGCGGCGCCGGCCTTGCCGCCCTGATTCTGGCGCGCCGGCTCAGAGGCAGGCGCGCCGGGCAACCCGCCGACCACAGCCGCTTCCCAATACGCCAAGTACCCTGGCTGGCCGGCGCGATCGCGGCCGGCGGCATCGCGGGGCCGGCCTTATTGATGCTGGGTTTGAAGACCACGCCGGCCGCCACCGGTTCGCTGCTGCTCAATCTGGAAGGCGTGTTCACCGCGCTGATCGCCTGGATCGTGTTTCGCGAGAATGTCGACGTGCAGGTGTTCCTCGGCATGGCCGCGATCGTCGCGGGCGGCGTCGCACTGTCCTGGCAGCCAGCTGCGGCGGGCCTGCCGGCCGGCACGCTGCTGCTGATCGGCGCGTGCGCGTGCTGGGCCGTCGACAACAACCTCACCCGCAAGGTGTCGGCGCACGACGCCATGTTCATCGCCTGCATAAAAGGGCTCGTTGCCGGTTCGGTCAACGTGGCGCTCGCGTTGATGCTCGGCGCCGCATGGCCCAAGGTTTGGACCGTCGCGCTTGCCATGCTCACGGGCTTTGCGGGCTACGGCGTCAGTCTCGTGCTGTTCGTCGTTGCACTGCGCAACCTCGGCACTGCGCGCACGGGCGCGTATTTCTCGGTCGCTCCGCTGTTCGGCGTGACCTTGTCGTGGCTGCTTTGGCCGAAACTCCCGCCGCCGTTGTTCTGGATCGCCGCCGCGTTGATGACACTGGGCGTATGGCTGCACATTCGCGAACGTCATGAGCACCCGCATACGCACGATCCGCTCGAGCACACGCACCATCACCGGCACGACGCTCATCATCAGCACGAGCACGATTTCGCGTGGGACGGCGTCGAGCCGCACACTCATCCACACCGCCACGCACCCATTACGCACGCGCATGCGCATTTCCCGGATATTCACCACCGGCATACACATTGATTTTCCGGACAACCGTGCCGCACAGACACTTGCCGCATCGCAAGACAAAAATCTCTGTGACTCGAATCATGCGATAGATCGATTCAATTGGCATGGTCGCGCGTCGCATCCTCTAATGGAACTCCTGCTGTCCGCGCCTTGTCCGTCTAACCCGCCTGGCATACCTGGAGATACGCATGTCACAACCCGAGCCTAACGTAGACGAATTGGTGAAAAGCATCGCCGAGGAAACCGACACGCCGACGGAAACGGTCTCGAAGCTGTATGCGGATATTGTGGCCGTCTATCGGCAGGACGCACGTGTGTTCGATTACGTGCCGCTCTTTGCTGCCAAAAAAGTCCGCGATCAACTGCGCGGTAGTTCGAATCGTCGACACTGACACGGCGGCGCGCGCAGACCACTGCCCGCGCGCCAGCGTTTCGCCTCGATTGACTCGCGCGCGGATGTACACGACGCGCGCCGATTATTTTTCCGACTGCTAGACTCTGACCCAGGACCATCGACTGGGGGGAGTTGGCATGCGGGTAACAATCGTGGGCGCGGGCATTGCCGGCTTGAGCACGGCGTGGTCGCTGTCAAAACAGGGACACGACATCACCTTGATCGAGCAAGGCTCGATTCCCAATCCACTCGCCGCGTCAGGCGACCGGCACCGCATGATTCGCCGCGCCTATGGCGCCGCAGACGGGTACGCGCGGACTATCGCCGAGGCGTTCGATAGCTGGGACCTGCTATGGAACGATCTCGGCGTATCACACTATGAGAATTGCGGCGTACTCGGCATTTCCCAATTCGCCGGCGACGGCGCCGAACAGTTCCGCGCCGGACTCGACCGCATGAAATTCGAGTATGAAAAGCTCGAACCACTCGACGCAGCCGCACGCTACCCTTTTCTCGACCCCACGACCTTTCGTTATGCTTACTTCGATCGCGACGGTGGCGCGCTATTCAGCGAACGCATTGCACGCGACATGAAAGCGTGGCTCAAGATGCGCGGCGCCGACATTCGCATGCACACCAAGGTGCAGGCCGTCGATCCGCACAGCGCGTCCGTGCGCCTCGGAGACGACACGATCGTGTCTGCGGACAAGCTTGTGGTTGCAGCGGGCGCATGGACCTTGCAACTGTTCCCCGCGCTCGCCGAAAACCTGATGACGTATCGCAATACCGTCGCTTATCTGGAGCCGCCCGCGGACCTGGAAGACGCGTGGTCGACAGCACCCGCGATCGTCGATATCGGCAGCAAGAGTGACGGCTATGTGCTGCCGCCAATCGACGGCGTGGGTTTGAAGTTCGGCGCCGGCGTCAACAAGACGATCGAGCCCGACCCCGACGCGAACCGCAATGCGGCGCCCGGCGAAGGCGACCGTTTGCGCCGATTGTTTTCGCCGCCGCTCAGCCGCATCGACGAATATACGGTATCCGAAGTAAAGACTTTCGCTTACACCTTCACGGCGGACAAACGATTCTTTTCGACGCGAATCGGCAACACGCTCGTGGTGTCGGCTTGCTCGGGGCATGGCTATAAATTCGGCGCGGCGGTGGGACGCCGGATCGCGGAGTCGCTGGAAACCGGCGACGACGCCCTGCTCGCACGATGGCTCAAGGCGCAGACGCACTGAGCCATAGCGGAGCCGGTCACCTGGCGCGTGGCTCCAGGTTCTGGCCACTTTGTGGAGCTAACAATGGTGCGGCAAATTTCTTATGCTGACGGTTTGAGAGTCTTCACTTCACGAGGAATCAAACATGTCCGGCTCGATTCAAGTCCGCCCCGTCGCACCCGCCGATTTCGACGCATGGTTGCCGCTATGGGATGCCTATAACGCGTTCTATGGCCGCTCGGGCGAGACCGCCTTGCCGCGCGAGATCACGAAGACCACGTGGGGGCGTTTCTTCGACGGCTATGAGCCGATGCACGCCATGGTCGCCGAACGCAACGGCCAGTTGCTCGGTCTCGTGCATTTCCTGTATCACCGTCACACCACGATGGCGGGACCGATCTGCTATCTGCAAGACCTCTATACGCTCGATACCGAGCGCGGCAAAGGTGTCGGCCGCGCGTTGATCGAGGCGGTCTATGCGCGCGCCAAAGCCGATGGTGCGCAACGCGTCTACTGGCAGACGCATGAAACCAACCTGACGGCAATGAAGCTGTACGACAAGGTCGCGGACCGCTCGGGGTTCGTGGTCTATCGCAAAGCGTTGTGATGTCGATATCGATGTCGCCCGGCGCGCTCGCCTGACGCGCGTCCAACTCGACTCCGTGTGCCGTGCGTCCCGCACGCGCGGCTCCCCGCATTCGCATGCCCGGCCGATCATCCGGCCGTCATGCGCCACGCATTGCCCGATCCGATTCTCCCCGCCCCGTTGCCCACGCCGCTCAAGTTTGTGGGCGGTCTGCCGTTATCGCCATTGGACGGAGCTGCACCCGGCTTCACGCGGTTCATCAGCGAAAACTTGGGCGATCTCCTCATGGAGGGCCGCAAACGAATCGGAAACTGTACATGCCTTCGATCATCGGCATCGATCTCGGAACCACGCATAGTCTCGCGGCAATCTGGCGCGACAACCACGCTGTCCTCATCCCGAACGCGCTAGGCGAGACCCTCACGCCCTCATGCGTTTCCGTCGACGACGACGGCTCGATTCTCGTCGGCCGCCCCGCGCACGATCGCTTGCACACGCACCCCGAGCGTACCGCCGCGAACTTCAAGCGCTATATGGGTACGACCCGCGCGGCGCTGCTCGGCGCGCGAAGGCTGCGTCCCGAAGAACTGTCTTCGCTGGTGCTCAAGTCGTTGAAGGCCGATGCCGAAGCGTTTCTCGGCGAAGCGGTCAGCGACGCCGTGATCGCTGTGCCCGCTTATTTCAGCGACGCCCAACGCAAAGCCACGCGCATCGCCGGGGAACTGGCCGGTCTCAATGTGCTGCGCCTCGTCAACGAGCCGACTGCGGCCTCGCTCGCCTATGGCGTGCATCAACGCGATAGCGAGCGCAAGTTTCTGATCTTCGATCTCGGCGGCGGCACGTTCGACGTGTCCGTGCTCGACTTCTTCGAAGGCGTGATGGAAGTGCGCGCGAGTACCGGTGACAATTTCCTCGGCGGCGAAGACTTCACCGAAGCATTGGTCGAGTTGTTCTGCCAGCGCAACGGCCTCGAGGTCAGGTCGCTCGCGCCGGTTGCAGCACAGCGTTTACATCAGCAGGCCGAACGTGCGAAACGTCAGCTCATGCACAACGGTGTTGAAAGCGTCACGCTCCAACTCTCGACCGGCGACGACGAATACGCGCTCGAACTCGATGCGGCCGCCGCGGAACGCGCCTGCGAGCCTTTGCTGCAGCGGTTGCGCCAGCCGGTGGAACGCGCATTGCGCGATTCGAAAATCGCCGTTGCCGCGCTCGACGAGATCATCCTTGTCGGCGGCGCTTCCCGCATGCCGATGGTCCGCAAGCTGGTCTCGAAGATGTTCGGCCGCCTGCCCACCGGACATTTGAACCCGGACGAGGTGGTCGCGCTCGGCGCGGCGGTGCAGGCGGGTCTGGTCGGCCGCGATGCCGGGCTCGACGAAATGGTGCTGACCGATGTCGCGCCATATAGCCTCGGCATCGATACCGCCATGCAGGTCGGCGCGAGTCAGTTCGTGCCGGGTCACTTTCTGCCGATCATCGAGCGCAATACGATCGTGCCGGTGAGCCGCATGCAGCGCATTTTCACCGTGCGCGACCATCAGCAGAAACTCAGCATCAAGGTGTTTCAAGGCGAGGCGCGCTTGACCGCGGACAACGTCCCGCTCGGAGAATTCACGCTCGAAGTGCCGCCCAAACCAGCGGGCGAAGCAGGCGCGGATGTGCGCTTCACTTACGACATCAACGGCGTGCTCGAAGTGGAAGCCACCGCGTTTCCGGACGGCAAGAAACGCGCGATGGTGATCGAAGAAAACCCCGGCGTGATGACGCCGGAAGAAATCCGCGAGCGCCTCGCCGCGTTGAGCGCGTTGAAGATTCACCCGCGCGATCAGCTCGAGAACCGGACCGTGTTGACGCGCGCCGACCGTGTGTACGAAGAAACGCTGGGCGACCATCGGCAATATCTGGCTGCGCATATCGCTCGCTTCCAGGCGCTGATCGAGCATCAGAATGTCGACGACATCGCGCAGGCGCGCGTCGAACTGACCGCGCTGCTGGATCGCTTCGACGTGCATGTGACTTATTGACCGGCCATGAATACGCCCTCGAACAATCACTGGCCTTGGGACGTGCTCGGCATCGAGTCGAATTCCGACGAGCGTGCGGTGCGTCGTGCGTATGCGCGGCTGCTGAAGCAACAACGTCCGGATGAAGATGCCGAGGCGTTTCAGCGTTTGCGTTACGCGTATGAGTCCGCGTTGCAGATGGCGAGCGGCGCGCCTGCGAACGGATTCGCCGCGGCGCCGGACCAGCCGAATGGGGACGGCGCCAAGGCTGCGGAGTTGATCGAATCCACGCCGGACCCTGCGACAGCGCCCGCGATGCGGCCGGTCACGGCCAACGCGGCCGAAGTCGAGGTCGCTCACGAACCCGACGCTTTCGACACCGCTGTCCAGCTCTGGCAAAACTTCGTCGCGCGCGCGGACGACCTCGAGTCGCGACGTTCCTTGCAGGATCTGTTTGCCGCGGTCGTCAACATTCCGACGCGCGACGAACTCGAATGGCAGGCGCTGTGTCATTGTCTGAACGAGGACACGCCGGCCGCGCTGCGCATGAACCTGAGCGCGGTTCTCGGCTGGCGGGACAATGCGGCGCATCTGCGGCGGCGCAATGCAGCCATTGCGGCGCTCGCGTTGGACCGCGTGTTTGCCGACGAGGACTATGACGCACTGCGCCTGCGATTTGCACACGCCATGGCCTTGCTCGAAGGGCCGATGCCTCGAATGACCGTCGCCGCCAGGGCGCTGCTTCGGGCTGGCGCGCGCGCCGAGATGGAGCAGTTGTTGATCGCGCTCGGCCGTTACCATCCGAATGTCGTGCGGCTGCGGCTCGATGCCGAGAAGGCCGATTTCTGGGGACGCTGCCTCAAGTTCCGCATCGGCGTGGGCCGCCTGTTTGGGCCGGCGCTCGCGTTGAATGGGTGGTGCGGCTTGCTGTTTGCCGACGCTTCGCTGAATCCCAATCGTGGCCGATGGTTCGATGAGTGGTCGCCTGCTCAACTGGGCATTCTTCTGGGGACGCTCATGCTCGCTCTGGTGGCGATCGCTGCCACCACCGTGGTGCTGTCCGAGCCACACCAGCAGAAGCTGCGAGCGCTGCGCGCGATCGGCTGGCTGCGCTATGGGTGGGTTCCTATGTGGCTCGGTGCGACCGCCATTGCGCTCTGCGACAACGGCAGCGGAAGCTCGACATCGATCGCGACGGCTATGCTCGGGGCCTGCACGATTTGGGCTGCACTGGTCCACGGGTGGCCGCCTAGCAAGGAGCTCGCGATACTTGCGGCTGTCAGTGCGACGGCGTTGGGCTTTGCCGGCCACTGGATCGCTACGGACTCGCATGCGTGGTTGATGCCTTATGCGCATGGTGTGTTGTTCGCGTTCTTCATTTCGTTTTCGCAATCGGAATGGCGCGAGTGGGTCGCGCGTCGGCCGCGGGTGTATTGGGCTTGCGCGCCGCTGTGGTTCGCCGGGTTCGCAGCGTTGATCGTGTTGCTGGTGCAGCGCGAAGCGCGTGCGACGCAGTTTGCGTGGGCGTTGTTTGCGGTGATGTCGGCAGCGGGCGGCGTGCTGGCGACGACGCGTTGGAACGATCTGCGCGGCGCTATACCGGCGTTTTTTCGCGGGTATGCCAACCTCGCGTGGATGGCGTTGGCGATTTATAAACCGGATATCGTCGCGTGCGTGTGTGCGGGGTTGATGAGTGTGTGGGTGATTGAGGGGGGCAGGCGGCGAGGGGGCTAGGCCGATAGTCGATCGATCTTCAATTGAATTGGGGCCTATCCGGGACCTCCCCCAAAAAAACGAAAAGGCGCACCACCCAGTGCGCCCCTCGTCTTCCTGCTATTGCGGTACGACAACATCAACCGCCCACCAAACTCATTAACGCCGCCAAGCCAATACGGCCAACCTCAAGCCTCGAGTTGCTCCAACACCTTGCCCTTGGTTTCGATACCGAGAAAATGCACCGCCACCGCGGCGAGAAACGGCACGGCCGCGAGGATATAGAACGCCACCTGTAAATTCCCGCCGATCATCGTCTTGGACACGATAGCGGGAGCAAAAATCGCCGCCACCTTCAACCACGCGCCACCGACGCCGCAACCCATCGCACGGATACTGGTCGGATACAGTTCAGGCGTATACACGTAGGCCGTGATAAAGCCGCACGCGAGAAACCCCAGCGAGAACGCGCAGAACGTCGCCACCACGTACACCGACGAGTCGTGAAAAACACCCGCCAGCAGCAACGAGATAGCACAGGCCACGAATGAGAGGTTGATGATCGGCTTACGCCCCACCTTGTCGACCAGCAACGCGCAAGTCAACGAACCCACCACGCCGAGCACCGAAGCCGCCACCGCCAGATTCAGCGCGAGTTGCAGCGGCGCGTGATAGACCGTGCGATAGATCGTCGGCAGCCAGGTCGAGAGACCGTATTGAATGAAGCCGCAGGTGATCCACAGCATCGCCACCGCCAGTGTGCGCTTCAGGTAAGCGGGCCCGAACAGGTCGCTCATGCGGCGCTTCGGGTGGCGATTCGCCATCGCTTCGAATTCGGCCGAGTGAGCCACCGGCGGGAGCGGACCTTTGACCGCGCGTTCGAACGCGTGCACCGCGGTGTCCGCATCGGCCATCCGTTCACGCTCGGCGAGCCAGCGCGGCGATTCCGGAACGAGCTTGCGCAGCACGAAGAACAGGATCAACGGCATGCCGCCGATGAAGTACATGGCTTGCCAGCCGAAACGCGGCACGATCCACGCGCCCAACGCATTCGAGGCGAGCAGCCCGACCGGGAAAACGATTTCATACAGCAGCACAAAACGGCCACGGCCATGCGCACGGCTGATCTCGTTGATGTATGTCGCGGCCACTGGCAGTTCGCCGCCGAGCCCGAGCCCCTGAATCACGCGCAACACCACGAATGCCGCGAACGTCGGCGCAAAACCGCACGCAATACTGGTGATGCCGATAATCCCCGAACTCAACGCGATTGCCTTCACACGTCCGCTGCGCTCTGCATACCACGGAAAGACAAAAGCGCCGATCAGTTGACCGACCGAACCGGAGCCGATCAGAAAGCCGATTTCCCAAGGCGTCAGATGCCACTTCGCGATCAGGATCGGCAGCGTGGCCGCGATCGCGATCACGTCGAAGCCGTCGAAGAAGGTCGCGAGACCGATCAGAATGCGCGCGCGCACCTGCATCGCGTTCTTGGGCAGGCGCTCGAGACGCGCGATGATCGAGCCCCGGGTCACAGGGCCTGAGACACCGGCGCTGCTGCGGTCCCCCATGGTGTTGTCGATGGTTCTCATGCCGTTGTGCCGTCCGTCGTAGGTGTGGTTAGGCAAGCGCCGTTGAGGCGTCGGTCAGGGTGGCAAGGTCGATGGTCCGGCCTTGGTTCATCCATTTGCGCGACAGTTTGAGTTCGCGCGGTGTATTGATGGCGATCACGCCGCGAATCGCGCTGTCTTCCAGGTGGAACAGCGTGGCGCGTTTGCTCCGCAGGTCGCCGCGCACGGCGAGTTGTGCATTGCCCGGAATGTCGCCGAGAATCTGCAGATTCACGTCGTACTGATCGGACCAGAACCACGGAATGTCCGCGTAGGGTTCGAAGGTGCCGAGCAGCGCTTTGGCGACGGCAATCGCCTGGTTCTGCGCATTGGCCCAAGATTCGAGCCGCACGCGGCGCTTGAGCCACGCGCTCGGATGATTGGCGACGTCGCCGCACGCGAAAATGCGCGGATCGTCGGTGGCGCCGAAATGATCGACCACGATGCCGTCTTCCACTTTCACGCCCGCGGCTTCGGCCAACGCCGTGTGAGGTGTCAGACCGATGCCCGCCACCGCGAAATCGGCGTCGAGCGTCGAGCCGTCCGCGAACGTGGCGCGCATCCGGTTGGCGTCGTGCGGATGGTCGTCGAGCCGCACGAGCGTGGCGTTCAGGCGTACGTCCACTCCATTCGCGCGATGCAGGTCGAGCAGGAAGTCGGACACCATCGGCGGCAACGAACGTGCGCACAGACGCGGTGCGCCTTCCACCACCGTGGCGGCGACGCCGAGCTTGCGCGCGGTGGCCGCGACTTCAAGCCCAATCCAGCCGCCGCCCACTACCAGCACACGCTTGCCGGCACGCAGCCGTTCGCCGAGCGCGACGGCTTCGTCGAGCGTACGCAGGTAGGCGATGTGCGAGGTCTTCACGAGCGAATCCGGCAAACGGCGCGCCGCGCCGCCGGTGGCGATCACCAGACGGTCGTACTGCACTTCGCGGCCCGACTGCGCGCGCACGATGCGCTGTTCGCGATCGATCGAAGTCGCGCAATCCGGCTGCCACGCCTCGACGTTGAGCGCGTCGAAATCGTCGGGCTTCACGAGCCGCACGGTGTCGATATCCGCTTCGCCCGCCAGCACCGCTTTCGACAACGGCGGGCGTTCGTACGGCAGATGCACTTCGTCGGCGATCATCACGAGGCGGCCGTCGAAGCCTTCCTTGCGCAAGGTCTTCACGACCCAGCCGGCCGCCTGGCCGCCGCCGATCACGACGATCGTGCGTGGTGCCTCCAGTCCGGCATGGGCGGCTTGCGCCTTTGCAGCAGCAGCGTCAGTCATTTTTCCGCTCCGTCATGAACTTGCCCTCGGGCGCCTTCGCGTTTTTCTGGCGCCGCGTATTGCCGTCGATGCCGCCGTCGATCGCCCATTCGGCGAACACTGTCGGACCCGGTTCGAAGTCGCGCGGCTGCCAGTTGGGCGTGAGCTGGTCTTCGTCGGCGTAGTACTCGATCAGGCCACCGGCCGGATTCTGGAAGTACCAGAAGTAAGCCGACGACACCGGATGCCGACCCGGCCCAAGTTGCGTATCCCAGCCACAGCGGCTGATATGCATGCCGCCGCCGAACACTTCGTGAATATCGCGCACGGTGAACGCGACGTGATTCAGGCCGCGCTTACCGTTGGGCAAGGCCAGCAGGAAAATGTCGTGATGGCCGCCGTGCGGCGCGCAGCGCATGAACGCGCCACGGCCCGGATAACGGTCCGACATTTCGAAGCCGAGCAGTTCCTGATAGAACTTTTCCTGTTCGGCGAGCCGGTTCGTGAAGAACACCACGTGGCCCACTTCGACCGGTTCGGCACGCTCGTAAATGGGCGACGGTTGATCGACGCGCAGCGTCTGTCCCCACACATTCGATGGCGAACCGTGCACGTCGAGCACCCGCTTGCGGGTCACTTCAACGCGAATCGCCATGCCGTTCGGGTCGATGCAGCCGACGGCGTCGTCCGTTTCGAAATGACCCGGCTGGCCTGCAAAGCGGCCGCGCAGTTCGTCGAGTTCAGCCTGCGTCGCCACGCCCCAGGTCACTTCGCGCAGCGTCGGGCCTTCTTCGAACGCCGGCGGCAGCGACGGATCGTTCGCATCCACGACGAGAACCGTGCAGCCGTTCAGCGTTTCAAAGCGCGCCTGGGTTTCGTCGTGTGCGACTTCCTTTAGGCCCCAGTCCGCGAAAAAGCGGCGGCAGGTGGCGAGATCCGTCACGCCGTAGATAATCTGTTCAATGCCGAGAATCGTCATAACGTGCCTCTTGCGTATTAGTTCGCCCACGCCAGCGGCGCGTCGTTCAAGCCCCAGTAGAGGCTCTTCTGTTGCATGTATTCGCGGATGCCGAGCCGGCCCTTCTCGCGTCCCATGCCGCTCTCTTTCCAGCCGCTGAACGGCGTCGAGATCGAGAACAGCTTGTAGGTGTTGATCCAGATGGTGCCGGCTTCGAGTGCGCGGGCAATCCGGTAGGCGCGCTTGTAGTCACGCGTCCAGATGCCGGCGGCAAGGCCGAATACGCTGTTGTTCGCGTCGTTCAGCAGCGAGGCTTCGTCGTCGAACGGCATGGCCACCAGCACCGGGCCGAAGATTTCTTCCTGGCAGATGCGGGCGTTGTTGGTCAGGCCTTCCAGAATGGTCGGCTGGAAGTAGGTGCCGGCTTCGCGGCCGTCGCCGACCGGACGCTCGCCGCCGCACAGCAGGCGGCCGCCCTCTTCCAGACCGAGCGCGACGTAACGCTCGACGGTTTCGCGATGCGCCGCCGTAATCAGCGGACCCATCTGCGTGTCGGCACGCGACGGGTCGCCGACGCGCAACCTGCGCGCGCCCTCCGCGAGACGCTTCATGAACGCGTCGTAAATCGAGCGCTGCACGAACAGGCGTGATCCCGCAATGCACGCTTCGCCCGACGAGCTGAAAATGCCGTACAGCACGCCGTTGACCGCGTGATCGAGATCGGCGTCGTCGAAGACGATGGTCGGCGACTTGCCGCCCAGTTCGAGCGAGACCGGCATCAACTTGTCCGCGGCGATGCGCGCGATGCCGCGGCCCACTTCAGTGCCGCCCGTGAACGACACCTTCCTCACCAGCGGATGACGCACCAGCACGTCGCCGATTACCGAGCCCTTGCCCGGCAACACGCTGATCACGCCCTTCGGCACACCCGCCTCTTCGCAGATGCGCGCCAACGCCAGCGAGATCAAGGGCGTCACTTCAGCCGGCTTCAGCACCACCGCGTTGCCGCCTGCGAGTGCCGGCGCAAGCTTCTGCGCGTCCGAGGCAATCGGCGAGTTCCACGGCGTAATCGCCGCGATCACGCCGATGGGCTCGTAGATGCTCATGGTCAGGTAGTCGCCGCGCGAAGGCGTGACTTCTTCGTCGAGCGTTTCGAGGCAGGCCGCGAAATAACGGAAGGTATTCGCGGCGCTCGCCACGAGCACGCGCGTTTCGCCGATCGGCTTGCCGTTGTCTCGACGTTGCAGTTGTGCGAGCGCTTCATGGCGCGCCATGATCAGATCGGCGATGCGGTACAGAATCAGCGCGCGTTGATGCGGCTTCAAACCCGACCAGTCCGCGCGGCGCCATGCGATATCCGCGGCTTCCACGGCGTCGCGGGCGTCGTCGGCGTTGGCCGTCGAGATTTCCATGTTGACCGACTGATCCGCCGGATACAGGCTTTTATACGGGTTGCCACGCCCTTGCCGCCATTCGCCGCCGATGAAAATATCGCCGTTGGGCACGAGGCTGGTATCGAAGTGAGTCATGTCGGTCATTCCGGTTTGCTTCAGCTATTCAACTGATGGCTTAAATCACACAGCGTGCCGCGCGATTGCGCAGCGCACGCATCGCGCTGTAGGCGGTCAGCGCGGACGTCTTGGGGTTGTCCGGCAACGGCTTGCCGCACATTTCCAGCGACATCTCACCGAATGCGCCGCGCGCCACGATGCGATGCACGTTGCGCGTCACGTTCGGGTCGGCGATCAGTCGAACCGTGGTGTAGTCCAGACCGAGGCCGGCCAGCGCGATCGTCGCGGCCACGTTGGCGTTCTTCGGATAGAGGCGCGCCGCTTCGCGCGCGCTGCCTTCGAAGATCACCTTCTCTTCGTTCAGCGTATTCAGATCGCAGACCTGTTCCGCCGGCGTACCGAGCCAACCCGTGGGCGGCTTGCGGCCGGTGTACAGCACTTCGTCGAGACCGCCGAGCTTGGCCGCGGCCAGCGCATCCACGCCGCCGATCGCGCCGGAGAGCAGCGTCAGCGTGGCGTCGCCTTCTTCGGCGGCGGCGGACAGCGCGTCGAGCAGCATCATGTCGGAGAGCGCGCCGATCGACGCAACCGCGCAATCCGTGCCGGCTTTCAGCAAAGGCACCACGTGATCGACCAGCGCGCTATGTCCCGCGCATTCCAGCGCGAAATGCGGCTGGCTGCTCAAGGCGGACACGGAGGTCACGACATCCACGGAGTCGCCTACTACTTCACGCACCGAAGCCATATGGCGCTCCGGCACGATCACGTGCGACACGCGCACCGTCGGATCGGCGGCGACCGAGCGGTACACGGCCTGACCGATCGCGCCGAAGCCGATCATCGCGACGTCGACGGGTGCGTGATGCCCCGCGTAGCCAGCGTCACGCATGTTCCGGCTCCTGTTCCTTGACCGGCGGCCCCGCGAACGCGGTGGCGAACGAGCCGACCGACAGCATGTCCACTTCGACCAGCACCGGCCCGGTTTTCGCCATGCCTTCGCGAATGATCGTGTCGGCCTGGTCGAGCGATGTGATGCGGTAGTGCGTGAGCTTGAGGCTCTCGCAGAACTGCGCGAAATCCGGCTGATGCAGATCGACGTAGCAGCGGCGGCCGCCGTATTGCGCGTCCTGAATGTTGCGAATCACGCCGTAGCACTGGTCGTTCATCAGCACGATCATCACGTTGGCGTTTTCCTGCACCGCGGTCGCCAGCTCGCCGACGTTGACCATCAAGCCACCATCGCCGACGAGGCACACGGTCTTCGCCGCGCTGCCCGCGAGCGCCGCGCCGATACCCATCTGCATACCCTGGCCGATGCCGCCTCCGAGCGCGTGAACACCGGCACGCGGCGAGAAGATCTTCAGCATGCGGTTGCCCCACGTGCTGTTCGAGATCGTCACGTCGCGCACCCAGTTGTAGTCGCGGCCCACGGCTTGTTGCAGCGCGTCGACCAGACGCTTGTACGGGCCGAGCCCCTTGCCCACGTCGGCGATCGCGCTTTCGCGCGCGGCAGCCAGGTCTTGGGCGAATGCCGGATCGACCTCGATGCGTCCTTCGAGCAGCGTCGCGAGTTCGTCGAGTACGGCCGATGCATCGCCGTGAATGAACATCTCGTTGCGATAGCCGCGGTTGTCGGCGAGCGCGTCGGCGTCGATGCGATACAGCGGTTGCGGCAGCGCGAGCTTGTACTTCAGCGTTTCGTTGCCCCGCAGACGCGAACCGGCCACCACCAGGGCATCACACGTCTTGTAGAAGCGCTCGACCGACGCATGCACGTTGAACGCGCCGAGCGTCGCCGGATGATCTTCCGGCAGCACGCCACGGCCTTGCACGCTGGTCACCACGCCGAAGCCCAGCTTCACCAGACGCTCGACCGCCCGGGTCGCATGACGCGTGCCGCCGCCCAGCCACAACAGCGGGCGCTTCGCCGTGGCGAGCGATTCGGCGAGTTGCGCGACACGTTGCTTGCAATGCGTGAGCGTGGTGATGTGCGGCGCGGCCAGATCGGCGGGCCATTCGACTTCGGCGGCCTGAATGTCGATCGGAATCTCGACGCTCACCGGGCCGCTCGGCGCGGTTTGCGCGACGCGCACGGCTTCGCGGATGGTCGGCAGCGCGGTCTCGACGGAGCGCACGCGGAACGCGGCCTTCGAGATCGACGACAGCATCGACAGCTGGTCCGGTGCTTCGTGGATATAGGCGAGGTCCTGATCGAGGTATTCGGTTTCGATCTGGCCGGTGACATGCAAGAGCGCGGTGCCCGCGGTCAATGCTTCGACCATCGCGCCCGCTGCATTGCCCGCCGCGGTGCCCGTACTGGTGAATGCGACGCCGAGACCGCCGGAGACGCGTGCGAGGCCGTCGGCCATGTTCACCGCGCCGGCTTCGCCGCGCGCGCCGACGTAGCGGATCTTGCCGCGGTTGTGAATCGCGTCGAGGATCGGCATGTTGTGGATCGAGATCACGCCGAATGCGGTTTGAACGCCGCATTGCTCGAGAAAGGCGGCGATCAGTTCGCCAACGGTGGTTTTGTTAGACATGTCGTGCAACGCCTCCAGAAACATCGATATGACTGCCCGTCGTGTAGGACGACAGCGTCGTAGCCAGATAAAAGAGCGCTTGAGCGGCTTCTTCGGGGCGACCGAAGCGGCCTAGCGGAATGTTTTTCTTGCGCGCCAGTTCCGCCGTCCAGTCTTCCCAGCTCTGGCCCGGCTGTGCTTCTTTCGCGTAACGGCGGCGCCATTGACCCGATTCGACGATGCCGATCAGGATCGAATTGACGCGGATGCGCTGCGGTGCGAGTTCCACCGCAAGCGACTTGAGCAGGTTCTGCACGCCGGCGCGCGCCGACGAGGTCGCCACCATGTGCGGCTCGGGTTGCAGCGCCAGCAGCGAGTTCACGCAGACAATCGCGGCGTTGTCGCCCGACGCGGCGGCATCGCGCAGCATCGGCAGGAACGCGCGGGTCGGGCGAATCACGCTGAAGTACTTCAGGTCGAGTTCTTCGCGCCAGGCGTCGTCGGTGGTGTCGGCGAACGTCGACACGCGGCCCTGGCCCGCGTTGTTCACCAGCATGTCGGTGCGGCCGAAGCGCATTTGCACAGCATCGGCGAAAGCTTTTACGTCGTCGGCATTCAGCACGTCGCAGCGGCGCGCGAGCAATCGCGCATCGGGACACTTCGCGCTCAGCGCGGCTTCCGCTTGCGCGAGACGTTCGGTGTCGCGGCCGCAGATCGCGACCGAGGCGCCCGCCCGCAAAAACAGTTCGGCGGTCGCAAGGCCGATGCCGGACGAACCGCCCGTCACCACCGCTACCTGCCCGGTTAAGTCGATCTGGATCATCAGAGCCCCAATGCCTTCATGTATTTGCTGCCCGCATTCGGCCCACTGTCTGGCCGATAGTTGAGCCGTTGCGAAAGTTCGTCGGCCGCGCGGCGGACCTTGTCGATCAGGCCGCTGTCGAGCAGCGACGCGTCGATCTCGTGGCGCGGAATCGTCGTCGTGATGACGGCGACGATGCGCCCCGTGTCATTGCGCACCGGCGCGCTCACCACCGAAATGCCACGCTCGAACGACGACTCGCTGATCGCGAAACCGCGCTGCGCGTCGTCGCGAACCCGTTCGTACAGGTCGTCCACGGTAACGGGCGTCTGTTTCGTAAAGCGCTCGAGTTCCGGCTCGGGATAGAGCTTCTTCAACTCGTCGAGCGTCATATCGCCCATCAGCACCTGGCCGTGCGTCGTCGCATAAGCCGGCAGACGCGTACCCACGTTGACCTTCACCGAACTGAAAATCGGCGTGTGGCTTTGGGCCTTGGCGACGAACACGACATCGCGTCCGTCGCGAATCACGATGTGGGTGGTGAGACCCGTTTCCGTGCGCAGCGCCTCGATGATCGGCAAGCCGAGGTCGGTCAGTTCGAGCGAGCTCAGGTACTCGAAACCGAGCCGCAACACCGCGACGCCGAGGCGATAGTTACGGTCCTTGTCGGCCCGCTCGAGAAAGCCGAGCGATTCGAGCGTTTGCAGCAGACGAAACACCGTCGTGCGAGGAATCTTCAGGCGCTTCGATAATTCAGGTGCGCCGAGAACCGGCTCGCGTGGCGAGAACTCCGTGAGTATCTTCAAACCGCGTTCGAGACCCGGCACCCGGTAGGCGGTGTCGCCGGTGGTGTCGTTGCGGTCTTCGTCCGCGTCGCGCTCGGCGTTAATGGTGTCGGGCGTCATTCATTGGCTCCGTTGTCCGTCGCTCGTGCGGCAGAACGTGGCGATGATCGCGGTATGCGCGGCAGGTGCTTCGATATAGCCGGCGTGCCCCGCGCGAGGCACGACCTGCAACTTGGTGCGGGCGGCCAGCGCGATGCGCTCGCAGGCTTCTGGCGTCGTAATGGCGTCGTCCGCGCCCACGGCCACGTTGATGCGGCCCTGGTGGCGCGCGAGGTCGCCAGCGAGATCGGCGTTGGCGAGCAGATGCGTGGCCTGCGCGTAGCCGTGCGGGATCACGCGCGACATGTTCCAGCGCACCCATGCGCGTGCTTCGTCGCTTGCGTGAGCGGACAACATGTTGATACTGCGTTGTTCGGCGAGCCCTTGCGGGCCGAGCTCGTTCAGCATCGCAAGACGCTGGTCGCGCTTCGTGTTGCGGACATCGGCGGGCGCCGCGCCGTAACCGCCGGCCGGCGACAACAGCAGCAAGCCGGCCACACGCTGCGGATGCGTCACGGCAAACGCGCCGGCGATAATCGCGCCGAGCGAATGGCCGAGCAGCACACAGCGTTCAATGCCGAGGGCGTCGAGCCATTCGTTCAGCACGCGCGCGTAATCCGCCGCGGTGGGCGATTCGGCCGCGACCGGCGTGGATGCGCCGTAACCCGGCGCGTCCCACGCCAGCACGCGGCGCGTCGCGCCTAGTGTTTCGAACTGCTGCACCCACGACGCCGCGCCCGAACCGATACCGTGCAGCAGCACGAGCGGCAGCGCGCTGCTGTCGGCGCTATCCGCTTCGCGGTAGCTCACCGCGCGTTGCGACGCCAGCCAGATCTGCTGCGCCGGGAAGCGCGCGAGGCGGGCTTCGAGCGGAGCGTGCTGGTCGGCGCTATCAGCGATCGGTGACGGGACTGCGGACATGGTTTCCTTCGCGGGTGGGTTGAAACTGCGGTAGCGTGTGAGGGCTTAGCGCTTGAGCCCGGCCAGCGGCGAATCCGGCGGATAGGTCGGCGTAATGGGCTTCGGCGAACCGAGCATCACGCACATCAACGCGTCTTCTTCACCAATGTTGATTTCCGTGCGATACACGCCCGGCGGCACCGAGATCAGGTCGCGCTCGCCGAGCACGGCTTCCCACGTTTGGCCGTCCTTCTCGCAGATCACTTTCATCTTGCCGCGCAGCACGAAGAAAATTTCTTCGACATCCATATGAATATGGCTCGGGCCGATGTTGCCGGCCGGAATCACCATCGTCGAAAACGTGAAGCCGCCCGCGGGCACCGTGTTCATGTCTTTCGCGACGCCCGTACCGCCCGTGCCGACATAGCGCATCTGTGCGCGGCGATACTTCGGGTCGTAGTCGGCCTGGAACTTCAGCGCGTCCCAGTCGTAGCGACGCGTTTCCAGGCGCGCGACGCGGCCGTCCAGCCATTGGGCAAAAGTCGCGTCCGCGGGTTGTTCCCACGATTTGCGTTCGATATCGGCGTCCGCCATCTCTTTCTCCTTTCGATTCGACAAGATCAATTCATCACGAAGCCGCCGTTGACCGGCAGCAGTTGGCCGGTCACGAAGCGCGCGGCGTCGGACAACAGGAACAGCACCGGCCCGGTAACGTCGTCGGGCACTTGCGCGCGCGTGAGCGCGCGGCCTTGCAGGTAATACTGGTGACGCTCGGCGGGCACATACGCGGTCGCTTCGACTTCGGTCAGGCCCGGCGCGATCGCGTTGACCGTCACCTGGTGTGCGCCGAATTCACGCGCCAGCGAGCGGGTCATCGAAATCACCGCGCCCTTGCTGGCGACATAGGCGAGCAGTTTCGGCGCGCCCCACATCGCCGTATCCGAGGCGATATTGACGATGCTGCCGCGGCCCGAATCGCGCAGATAAGGCAGCGCGGCGGTGCTCATCAGCCAGGTGCCGCGCACGTTGACGTTCATCACGGCGTCCCACGTCTCGACAGACAACTCGTCGGCGAACTTGCCGCCGGAGTTGGTGATGGCCGCGTTGTTGATTAGTGCGTCGATGCCACCGAGTTGCGCCGCGCCTTGTTGCGCGAATTGCTTGATGCTCGCGGGGTCGGCGAGATCGAGCGGCATATAGGTGAGCGCATGGCCTTGTTCCGCGAGCGACGCGGCGAGCGCACGGCCTTCGTCATGCAACACGTCGCCGAACACCACCTGCGCGCCGGCTTGCACCAGTGCGCGGACGAACGCCGCGCCGAGACCACGCGCGCCGCCCGTCACGAGGACGCGCCGGCCGTTGAGCGCTGCGGGCGCGTCGTTATGCATGGCTGTGACCTGCTTCTGCCGAGGCCGGCGTGGCGCTGGCCGCTTGAGCGCGATGCGCGTCCAGATCGGCGAAATGCTGTTGCGCACGCTGGCGCAACATGCGGCGCACCCGCGTCATGCCGACGTCGTGCTGATACAGAAATTCGTGATCGCGCGCATTCGGCGCCATGCTTTCCAGCACGTAGCGGTCTTGCTCGAGCACGGCCCAGTGCAGCCCTTCCAGACGGTTGCGATACATGAAACGCCACGCGTCGCGCTGCCAGCCTTGCACCTTGCGGGTACGCCAGAAATAGACCTGGCAATTGTCTTCGTCGACGGGAACGGCGAAGCCGATGATCCCGAAGTTGCCGCCCGGTCCGAACTTCTTCTTGTACGGAATCGCAAGGCGCATCCACAGGCAGCCGGTTTCGCCGAGTTCCACCCAGTCGAAATTCACGTCGCGCTGGCCGACCTTTTCGAATATCAGTCCGGTTTCGGTCTTGCGCACGCGCATGTCGGCCTGCTTGTCGCCTTCGGCCATGGAGTGCGAGGTCGCGTGCAGATACGCGCCGTGCATCGGGTCCATTACGTTGTCGATCGCGTACTGGTAATTGCACTTCCAGTGCGACATGCAGAGGAAGCTCGCGTATTGCTCGCCGACCAGTTCTTCCGGCAGCACGAGCGGCGCGGGTTCTTTGTGCGCGTCGTCGCCGAACCACAGGAAGATTGCGCCGGCATGCTCTTCGACCGGGTACGACTTCACACACTTCTGGCCTTCCAGCGGGCAGTTCGACACCGCCGGCACCTTGGTGACCGTGCCGCCGCCGTCGACTTCAATGCCGTGATACCAGCACGCGACGCTGCCGCCGAGATTCCAGCCGAGCGACAGACGCGCGCCGCGATGCGGGCAGCGGTCTTCGAGCGCGCGGACTTTGCCTTCCTTGTCGCGCCACAGCACGATCTGGTCGCCCAGCCGCGTGATGCCGACCGGCGCGTCGCCGACTTGCCAGCTGGGCGCGACGGGATACCAGTAGTTACGCAGGCCCTTGTTCAGATAGGACTGGATCGGATCGGCCGCGCTTTGCGTTGGATTGGGGGACGTCATGAAGAGACTCCGGATACGGATGCGATGAAACGTGTTCGGGAAAGCGCGCTTATTCGGCGAGCAGGCGGAATTCGGCGGCGAGTCGGTCGGCGTCCCACGTATTGCCTTCCGGAGTGCGGAAGCCGACGCGGTTCAAGCCGTCGACCACTTCCTGCAACTCCATGGCGCCCGCTTCGAACACTTTTTCGAGCGCGTCGCCGAAGTCGTTTTCGTACTGCGTCGGCTCGGCCTTGCGCGTTTGCCAGATGAAGTTTTCGCTCTCGCCCGGTTTCTCGATCACGCCCTTGCCGGCCACATTGTTCGGCTGCGGCGCGAGCCAGGGCTTCAGGAAGGGATTGAAGTTCACGATTTGCTCTCGCATGTCATTCCACCTTGATCTGGATTTCTTCGCCGGCGAGACGTACCGAGTACATCTTCAGGTCGCGGCCACCGGGCTCTTTCAGGCATTTGCCGGTCGGGATATGGAACACGGCTTCGTGCAGCGGGCACTCGACGGTGTCGCCGTCGATAAAGCCCTGCGTCAGCAGCGCGTACGCATGGGGGCAGACGTTTTCCAGCGCGTACAGCGCATCGCCCACCTTGTAGATGCCGATTTCCGTGCCGTCGAGCTTGAACTCGAGCGGCGCGTCATCGGACAGGTCGCCGGCATGGCCGGCGCAGCGCCATTGTTCAGTCATTTCTCGCCTTCTCCTGAAGCCTGATGTTCCATATAAGGAACATCAGTTCGTGTATGGATAATTATAGGAGCGGCGTCGAGGAGAAAAAATAAAAATCTGGATGCGTAGGGGAAAACACCGAGTGTGGCGCCGCCAACACAGCGTTGCGTGAACCGACGTGAACGCGCGTGGCTCTCGGCAAGCCTTGATGGGCTTAGGCCGGAGCAACATTTTCAGACGAAGCCGGCGGCCCTCATGCGGGTTTGTACGGGGTCCGAAAATTTATTTTGACCACGTCTAGAGTCACTATAATTTTCCATAGGCGATACACACGCCCATAGGTGGAACATAAAGCGCGACAGTTTTGGCACATAAACCCAAAACTGCACTCAACCCCAATGCAAGGATCAGGGACGACGAATCCGGCGAGAGCCATCCGTCGTGTGATCAGGAGAACCAACGGTGAAGCACATCATTGCGGCCGGCTTAACGGCAATCTGCGCAACGACAGGCGCATGGGCGCAGAGCAGTGTGACGCTATACGGCAGCCTGGATGCCGGTATTGCGTATGTCAGCAATGTAGGTGGCCATTCGAAGTGGATGGAAGAACAGGGCAACATGCAGCCGGACCGCTGGGGCCTGAAGGGTGTGGAAGATCTGGGCGGCGGCCTGAAAACGGTCTTCCAGCTGGAAAACGGCTTTTATACGAACACTGGCGCGTTTGCCAAATCCGGCGTGCTGTTTAATCGCCAGGCGTTTGTCGGCCTGAGCTCGGACGCGATCGGCACGGTGACGTTCGGTCATCAGACGCCGTTCAGCTTCGACGTGCTGGGTCCCCTGAGCACCGCCTATCTGGCCGCGAGCTGGTACGCGTTTCACCCGGGCAATATCGACGAACTCGCCGACACGGGCGTAGTCCCGTTCGACAACTCGATGAAATTCCGCTCGGCGAGTTTCGGCGGTTTCCAGGTCGGCGCGATGATGGGTCTTGGCAACACGACCAACTTCTCGACCGGCAAGACACTGAGCTTCGCGCTTAGCTATGCGAACGGTCCGTTCAAGGCCGGCGCGACGTATGCGAACGAGCACAACCGCACGCCGTCCATCGTCACCACGGGCATTACCAACTTCCAGGGCGTGGCGGCGGCCAACTACACCGCGGACAAGGTCGAAAACATGGGGGCAGGCGCGTCATACCAGTTCGGCAAGCTGCTGGTGCACGGTCTGTACACGCGCGTGAAGCTGGAGTCGGGCGGACATTCGGACACGTATCAGAGCTACGACGTCGGCGCGAACTATCAGTTCACGCCGTTCAACACCGTCGCCGGCGGCGCTGCCACGACGACGCTGGCGGGACACCGCTGGACGCAGTTCGAAATCGGCGATATTTACGCGCTGTCGAAGTCGACACAGCTGTACGTGAATGCGCTGTACGAACGCGCGGGCTCGAACACGGATGCGGCGTTCTTTACGGCGGGTGTGTCGAGCGGCCGGAATCAGACGATCATCCTGACCGGCATCCATCACTCGTTCTGATGGTTGGATAAGCTTGTGAAGCAGGCAGTCCGGCCGCGAACGCGGCCGGACTTGCACCGAAGTCAATGCCGAAACAGAAGCCTGATCAGCTCGCCGCCACGGGTTTGCGGCGCGCCTCTATCGCGGTCGGGTCGTCCGGACGCGGCCGATAGCTGAGTCGCTCGGACAGTTCGAGCGCCGCCTGGCAAACCGCAATGATGAGCGGCTCGCGTTCTTCGGCCTCGCCGATATCCGAACGCGGAATGGTGACGGTCAACGCGGCGGCGATCTTGCCGCTCTGGTCGCGCACCGGTGCGCTCACCACCGAAATGCCCCGTTCGAACGACGCTTCGCTTACCGCATAACCGAGCGCCGCGCTTTCGCGCACTCTGTCATACAGTTCTTCCACGGTGGCCGGCGTGCGTTCGGTGAAACGCTCGAGTTGCGGATCGGGATACAACTGGCGCAACTCCTCGAAGCTCAGATCGCCCATCAGCACCTGACCGTGCACCGTCGCATGAGCCGGCAAACGCGTGCCGACATGAACCTTTACCGAACTGAACATGGGCGCATGGGTTTGCGCCTTGGCGACGAACACCACGTCGCGCTGATCGCGGATCAGCAGATGCGTGCTCAGACCCGTGGCGTCGCGCAGGCGTTCGAGAATCGGCGTGCCGACATCGGTCAATTCGAGCGAGCTCAGATATTCGAAGCCGAGCCTCAACACCGCGACGCTCAGGCGGAAATAGCGGTCACCGTTGACGCGTTCCAGAAAGCCGAGCGCTTCGAGTGTCTGCAATAGACGGAACGTGGTGGTACGCGGAATGCCGATCCGCTTGGACAACTCGGGCGCGCCGAGCACCGGCTCGCGCGCGCTGAATTCCGCGAGAATACGCAGGCCGCGTTCGAGGCCCGGCACGAGATACGTCGATCCGCCGGCGCTGTCGTCGTCGCTGGAATATGGGGACCCGGCGCTGTCTACCCGGGTCGACAACGCCGCGTCGTCCTGTGAAATCGAGGCCGCCGCACCGCGTGGCTTTGCGTGCTTGCGTCCCGCTCCTGTCTGCTCTTCTTTTGCCATCTTGGCTGCCGTTTCTGCTGTTCATCAAGGTCAGATCAACATGATAGCGCGTGCCGCCGGGCGCCTTCACTCCGTGCGTCGTGTCGTGCGTCGTGTCGTGCGTCGTGTCGTGCGCCGTGTCGTGCGCCGTGTCGTGGTTAACCATGCCATTTGCCGCACCGCCACCATTTCGCGCGGTGCTATGCTTCGAAACGGTCCACTGCGCGAGGCCGCACGGCCGCGCAATCGCTCCGCTCAAGCGTTCGGAGGCCGCACCCATGTCCGATTCCATTCAGATTCAGGTTGCCGACTCACACCTTTATCCGGGCTGCGCGGTGCGCATCGCGCATTTGCCCGAGCCGGCCCGTGCGGCGGTGGCCGTCGTCGAATTCGCCGACGGTTCCGGTGCCAACGCCACCTGCCATCGGCGAACGCTCGACGAACTCGAACTGATGGTGGACCGCTATGCCACGCAAAAGCGTCACCCCGTCGACACCCGGCATTGGCTTCTGCTTGCCGTGGACGCCACGCATAACAGTTGGCGTGTAAAGCGCCGCCTGCCCTAGCCTGCATCATCCGCCCGCTTCAAATCTTCACCTGGCGCCGAGCACATGCCGCGCCGCGCGGAGCTTGAGCGCCCGTCACAGCCTCTTCGACACCTAGCGATGACCGATCACGACTCCACCCTGCCGCCGAACGCCAGCAACGCCGACAACGCTCCCGACGCGCCGCTCGACCCCGACCGCCGGCGGCTCCTGACCGGCCTCGCGGCGGTCGGTCTCGGACTGGCGCTCACCGGCTGCAAAACCGACCAGAGCCTGTTCAGCAACGGCGCGCCGCGCAGCGCCGCCGACATGCGCCTCGACGCGGCGCTGCACGACCAGGTCAAGCACATCGTGGTGATCTACGCGGAGAACCGCAGCTTCGCGAACCTGTACGGCAACTTCCCCGGCGTCCAGCATCCGCTCGACGCCGTGAGCGCCGAGCGTTCTCTGCAACTCGACCGCGACGGCCGAACGCCGCTGCCGCGCTTGCCGGCCATCTGGGGCGGCCTCGTGCCGCAGGCGCAGGAAGTGGACGGCAAACGCTACATGATCGGCCAGAAGGATATCGTCAACCTGCACAACCGTCCGTTCCATCTCGCCGACGCGCAGGGTGCGCCGCTGCCCACCGGCGTGATTACACGCGACCTCGTGCACCGCTTCTATCAGAATCAGATGCAGATCAACGCCGGCCGCAACAACCAGTTCGCCGCGTGGGGCGATTCCGGGGGCCTCGTGATGGGGCACTACCGCAATTCCGCCGACACGCTTCGTCTTTGGAACCTCGCGCAGCAGTACACGCTGTGCGACAACTTCTTCATGGCGGCCTTCGGCGGCTCATGGCTGAACCACATCTTTCTGATTTCGGCGCAGGCACCGTTTTATCCCGACATTCAGAACAGCCCGGCGAAGAAGATGGTGTCGGTGGTCGAAGGCGACGATCCGACCGGCACGCGGCTGAAGCAGGCGGAAGACTCGCCCGCCTCCGCGCTCGACGGCCCGCCGAAGTTCGTCAACGACGGCGCGTTCACCGCCGACGGCTATGCCGTCAACACCATGGCGCCGCCGTATCAGCCGAGCAACGTGCGTCCGGCCGAAGGCGGCAATCCCGCCTTCGCGGACCAGTCGAATCCGCGTGTGCTGCCGCCGCAGCACTACGCGACGATCGGCGACCGGCTGACGGAAAAAGATGTCGACTGGGCGTGGTACAGCGGCGCATGGCAGTACGCGTTGGAGCATCAGGACACCGGCGCGGTGCCCGACTTCCAGTATCACCACCAGCCGTTCAACTATTTCGCCAATTACGCGCCGGGCACAGTGGCACGGCGCAGGTATCTGCGCGATGCGGGTCTCGGCAACGACGCGTCGACCAACCGTCTGATCGCGGATATCGACGCGGGCCGCTTGCCCACGGTCACGTTCTACAAGCCGCAAGGCGATCTGAACATGCACGCGGGTTACGCGGACGTCGAATCGGGTGACCGTCACATCGCCACAGTCATCGAGCATATTCAACGCGGCCCGCAGTGGGCCAATGCGGTCGTGATCGTCACCGTCGACGAAAACGGCGGCTGGTGGGATCCGGTTTCTCCGCCGAAGGGCGACCGCTGGGGTCCGGGCTCACGGATTCCCGCATTGGTGGTGTCGCCGCTGGCGAAGAAGGGTTATGTCGACCACACGGTGTACGACACCAATTCGATTCTTCGCCTGATCAGCCGCGTGCATGGGCTCGCGCCGCTCGACGGCGTAGCGGCGCGCGATCGGGCATTCGCCAGCAACGGGCTCGCGCCGTTAGGAGATTTGACGGGCACGCTGGATCTGGCTTAAAAGTTTGAGCGTTGAAACGCCTGGCGCCGCGCCGCGGGCGTTTCAGCGCACGTCATTGCGATTGCGCCTGCGCGGCGCCATGCAGTTTGGCGATTACCGCATCTGAAATCTGCCGGGCCGTCCTGTTGATCGTTTTCTTCTCGTCGCCGCTCGCCATCACGAACCTGGCGGCGATCACGTACGGATTCAGTTTGATGGCGGCGCCCGGCATGCCTTTGCTGTCGGCTTCGTCGACGGCCTGATAGAGCGGCGGCAAGTCAGCCGCGCTGAGGCTGTCGCACGACACCGCCACCTGGATCTCGGTCTGGCCGGCACCGAGACCCACCATCGCACGCCTAAGGCGATTGCCGTCGTCGACGCTCAGAAACACGCCGCGCACTTGCCAACCGACCGTCGGCAACGGCTGACCCGGCGCATTACGACGCGCGTCGACGCCAGCCTTTCTCAGATCGTCCGTCAGCGCGTCCGCCATTTCGTCCACGATGTGTTTGGCATGGTCCTGCGGATTCCTGTCCTGTCCCATCGGTCCCGGTCCGCCCGGCAGCAAACCGCGCAGCCGGCGCACGCGTTGGCCTGGTCCGCTGTCCGGCGTCACGTTCGCGACGTCCAGGTCGAAATCGGCCACGTAGACGATCGGCGCCGACGCGGCGAGCAGTGCACTATCCGCCGCGGCGCTGACGGCGGCCACCGCGCTCAGGCATCCCGCCATCAGCATGTTTTGCAGAAATCGATGCGGCACGGCGTGCCTCCACGAGTTTCGACAGGACGCGGCTATCGTACAACCGGGCAATGGCGCGTGCGTTTTTTTCGTGCCCGATCCTCATAGGTTTTGCCTTGCATAACACTCGTTGCGACATAGACTGATAAAGCACAACTTCGCAATTTGTACGGAACCCGCCATGCGACTGACCATCCTCATCAACGGTTCCGATCCCACCGTCAACCACGACTATGCTGTGTTATGGCTCGATACCGACGAACACCGGTGGTCGAGAGAAGCACACCAAGGGATCGACCTGCCCCCGTGGGGCGAGCTACGCGACGATAACGGCGTGACGACTCTCTGTGCGCCCAGCACGGATGCGCCGCTATGCACGTTGCGCGGCCTGCACGTGGACCGCAAACAACGCGTGAGCGCCGCCCAAGGCGCCGCGGCATGGACCGCACTGCCCACGCGCGCACCCACCAGCGGTTTCTGGCGGCTGCAAGCAGTGGACCGGCAAAAAGTCCACGCCGAACACAGCGTGTTCGGCAATTAGGTTTTAGCACTTATTTTTTATCGGTCGAACTTTCCGTGGGCGCACCGCACTTTGCTCGCGCAAGGATGAGTTCGCACATGCGTTCGCACGCTGATTTCGTTGCGGCGCACTGCGTCGTCTTATCTCGCATGCAATTTAAGCCCGCCTTAAGTTTGCGTGCGTAGAGTTGGAAATCCACGCATTAGGGTCGCTGCAAAGCGGCCCGTTTTTTTTGGTGCGGCGCGACGAGCAGGCGTTTTGTGCGCGTCTCTTGCCAGCATCGTTTTTTTCGCGGCGCGGAGCGCGCGAGTCCACTTTCCTTCCTTGCACACCTCCTTCATTTGACGTCGCGCGAGACCGGCTCGCAACGCTATACTTGCGCGCCCCTCACTCGACTGACTGACACATGAAGAAGTGGTTTGCCTGTCTGTTGTTCGCCGTTGCCGCTCATGCGAGCGCAGCGCCTTCCTGCACCCAATTCACGCCGAATGCGCAATGGCCGGTTCTGAGCAATCAGAAGATGGCCCCGAAAACGCGCATGCTTTGCTATAGCGATTTCGCGGTCTTGCATTCGGGTATCACGCATGGTCCGCTGTGGTCCGCCGAGCATCTCACGCGCGACCATATCGAAGCCGCCAAGGACATGGTGCGCACCAACAAATTCTTCGAAGACGCGCGCCTGCCGGACGGCGAAGGCGCCACGCTGGCAGACTATAAGCGCAGCGGATTCGATCGTGGCCATATGAGCCCGGCGGGCAATCGCTGGAATCAGGAGGCGATGGCACAATCGTTCTCGCTCGCCAATGTGGTGCCGCAAAACCGCGAGAACAACCAGCGCCTGTGGGCGCGCATTGAAACGTCGGTGCGCAGGATCGCCGTGTCATACGACGATACTTATGTGGTCACCGGCCCGATCTTCAATGGCCAGCAGTTGCAGACCATCGGACCCACGCGCGTCTTCGTGCCGACGCAGCTGTTCAAGGTGGTCTACGTGCCGTCGCGGCAGATGGCGTTCGCCGTGGTGGTGGACAATGTCTCCACCAACCGCTACGACATCAAGACGATTCACGAACTCGAGGCAGCATCGGGCATCCGTTTTCCGGGTATTCCGGAAAACCTCAAAGATCAGCGACCGGGAGGACTGAAAGGTGTTTAAACCCTATTCGAACGACGACGACGTACTCAACATTCAGGGCGACGCGCTGACCGTGAGCAACGGCACCACGCGCATCGTGCTGAACGGCACGCTGGAACTCACGCAGGATCAGCGCGGTTTGAAAGCGGCGATGGCCTTGAAGGAAGCGGTGGATGCCATCGTCGCGGCCTTGCAGGCGCAAGCCAGTTTGCCCGCGAAGCTGAAGGACGAACCGGACGCCAAGCCGGGTGTCGTGCAGAATCCGTTTCAATAGCGCGCTGATGTAGTGCAGTCGTGCGAAGGCGGCGCAAAACCCTCTCGCCGCCTTCGTAGTTACCGCACTATCGCACGCTTGAAGAGATCGCCGCGAGAAGCGTATCCGCCGTAGCTGGCATCGTTTGCACCGCTATGGGCGGCGCAGATAAAACTGCTTCGGGATCCCAATATGTTTCAGCGGTTACGTTTTGTCACCATAACGTCGTCAACTCCTGTCCTCCGGCCAACGTTAAACCGGCAGCGCTGAAACATTTCAGCCGCGACACAAGAATCAACCGGTTAAACCAGGAGTTAAACCATGAAGACGCTTTTCGCCGCCCTCGCTTCCGCTCTGCTCGTGTCGACCGCTTTTGCTCAAACGGCCGCACCGTCCAGCACGCAATCCGCACAGCCCGCGCAAACGCAACCCGCCGGCCAGGCAAATCTGAAGGCGAGCACCGCCGTTCAGACCGGCAGCGCAGATGAAGGCGCAGCGGGCACAAAGGCGCCGGCCAAAGCCGCGACCAAAGCGCACGTGAAGAAGACTTCCACTCATCACACGGCAAAAGCCCACAAGACCACCAAGAAGGCCGCGGCAGAAACGAGCGCTGCCAACACCAAAACCGAGAGCGCGAAAGAGGCCAGCAATGCCCCGGCAAAAGCCGACGGCGCAAAGACCGACACGACGAAGACGCAATAACAGGTGATCGGTTCCGGCACGCACCGGCCATGCTTGTGTAGATAAACAAAGCCGCGTTGTGCCGTTCAGGGAGGGCGAGTCATATGACTCGCCTTTTTTATGCGCGTTCGAGCCGCGCCGATTGCCTGCACGGCCGGGCGAACCGGCATTGCGCCCGTATGATTTTTTCAGCGGACGCCCCAATTTTTGCGCTGCGTTTACCCGCGGACGTCTACTCTCGAACTGTCTTGATCAACCATGGCGTCGACGAACGCCGCAACACATGGCTCTCACACAATCAGTCGGTGGCTTCGCCGCGCAGCCGTTCCACGAGTCGCGCGTTCAACGTAGCAATGTCATTCCCTTTCCCTCGGCACGCGTTCACCTGCAGGTCACCCTGCCTCACCGATCGTGCGAGTTGCCCGGCACCCAGCTTCGGGTACTGCTTCATTCTCCGCTCGGTGTCTATGTCGTCGCCACGGAGGCGAGGCGCCAGGACATCCGCGTTCAACTCGACATTGCCGTCGACGACCTCGACTTCACACTGCACACGCTGATCTCGACCCTCCCCGCCGCGATGATCGGGCCATTGAAGCGCCGCAGCGCGGCCGCGAAGGCGCGCTGATCATGTTCTCCGGTATCTGGTTGCCCATTGTCACGCCGCTGCGTAACGGCGAAGTCGATATCGACGCATTGCAGCGCCTTGCGGACTACTACTTGCGCACGGAGATCACCGGCATTGTCGCGTTGAGCACAACGGGCGAAGCCGCTTTGTTGCACGACGCCGAGCGTCTCACCGTGTTGCAGGCGCTGAGCGAAGTAGTCCGCTCCCGTCTGCCGATGCTGATCGGCGTCGGCGGTTCGAATACGCGCGACGTGCTGCACGACATTCAGCGCTACGAGCGTTGGGATTGCGCGGGCTATCTGGTCTCCGCACCCTCTTATGTGTGCCCGGATCAAGCGGGCGTGCAGTGGCACTTCGAGCAGGCCGCGGGCGCGACCGAGCGTCCCGTCGTCCTGTATAACGTGCCGCACCGAACCGGCGTGACGATCGCGCCGGATACCGTCGCGCGGCTCATCGAGTGCGGCAACATCGTCGCGATCAAGGAATGCGTGAAGGAGCACTTCGGCAAATTGAGCGCGCTGCCGATCAACGTGCTGTGCGGCACCGACGAAGCGCTGGACGACTGTCTGCATCACGGCGGAACCGGTGGCATTCTCGCCAGCGCGCATGTCTGCGCCGACCTGCTGGTAGCGTTTCGGGATCTGCTGCAAGCGCAACGCGACGTGGACGCGCGCAATCTGTTCGCCAGCTTGCTGCCCGTTTTGCGGCTCCTGTTCGCCGCGCCCAATCCATCCGCCGTCAAAGCCATGCTGGCCTTCGATCATTCGCTCAGCGACGAGACACGCATGCCGATCTCGCGCGCGTCGGCACAACTCGTCGAGCGTCTGAGCACCGCGCGCGACAGGCTGCAGGATCTACGCGCCGAGTTTGCCGGCATAGTGAACTAGCCAATCCCCGTTCGATCTCTCCTCACTGCGCCGCGAATGAGTGTTTCATTCGCGGCGCAAGCTTGCGTCGAAACGCTGCATACGCAGTACGACGCGCCGCGCATAGCCGCGGCCGCCGCCGCTGTAGCGAAGCAACGCGGCATCCAGATCGCCGCCGCTCTCGTCGAGGTAGCGGCGCAGGATGGTCGAGCCGATCCGCACGTTGATAGCCGGATCGGACAGATCGGTTGCACCCGCAATCAATTGCGGATGCGCGGCGGGCAGGACTTGCATGAGCCCTCGCGCGCCCGCGACGCTAACCGCATAGCGATCGAAGCTCGATTCGACCGCCATCACGGCGAGCAGCAAGATGGGCGAGATGGCGTGGCGGTCGGCTTCGGTCAGCACTGCGCGGGCAATCTTCAGCGATTCGGTCGGCGCCACGCGAAATTGCGCGCGCAACACGGCGGTGATGTCGCCGAGAGTCGGCAAGCTGGCTTCCAGGTTTGCGTCGCTGGCGGCGATTGGAGCGGATGCGGTTGGCTGTGCATTCACATCAGCGTCAGCGGCGTGCACGTGGGTTGCGAATGGGAACACGATCGCCGCGAACATGATCGTCAAGCCGCGCGCCGCCGGAAAACGGACGGCTCTACGTGGTAATGACACACCTTCCCGAACGCTATCTCCATGCATATCTTCGCTTCCTGACCCGGATGCCTCGACCTTACCGGGCTGGGCATAGCGAATCGCGATAGAAATAGGGGCGCGCCGTAAAATGCGTATAAAGATGCGTCGCCATGCGGTGCATCGCGCGACGTATAGGCAGGCAACGACAAACGCGCAGCCGTCAAGCGGCGGGCAGATTCAGCTGCGCCAAAGCGGCCAGCTTCTGAACGTCGGTAATTTCGATTTCCGCATAGCCGAGCTTCAGCGCGCCTTGCGTTTCGAACTGCTTCAGCGCCTGGTTGATGGTTTGCCGGGAGAGCGCCAGCATCATCGCGAGATCTTCCTGCGGGACTTTGAGCACACGCCGCAATGCGCCGGGCTCGCCATAGCCGCCCGCCATCAATAACACACGGCGCGCCACGCGCTGCGCGGCGGGCAGCAATGCGGCCTCTTCGATCGCGTCGAAGGCAAGGCGCAACTTCTGTGTCAACAGCAAGCCGAACACGTGCCAATAAGCCGGCGTGCGTTCGAGCAGCGCGGCAAGTGCGGCGCGCGGCACATGAAACAGTTCGGAATCGCGCTCGGCATACGCATCGTGGGTTCGCGGCCGCTGGTCGAACAACGCAATCTCGCCGAACCAGTTCACCGGCTCGATGACGGCGAGCAAGGCTTCCTTGCCGGCCGGGCTGGCCGCACCGATTCTCACGAGGCCGTCGAGCACGCAATAGAGGCCGTCGTCGGAATCGCCGCGTGTGAAGAGCCGCTGACCGGCGGCGAGGCGTTCGAGTCGCCCCGCCTCCACCAATTGCGCCTGCATGGCAGCCGGCGCCGAGCGAAACCACGCGCTGCGCTCGAGCAATACGGCGAGATTGTTCAATGGAAAACTGGCAGTCATAAGACGGCATCCGTGCCCGATTGTCGGCTACCCGATGGTTTCAAATTCCGCTGCCCGCGATTATGCTGACTTTAACGAAGGAGCGGCATCCATGAGAACGCTGACGCAACAGCTCACGCAATACGCGGCCTACCATCGGGACCGGCGCAATATCGCCACGCACTTCATCGGCATTCCGATGATCGTGCTGGCATTGGCGGTGTTGTTGAGCCGGCCTGCCTTCGCGGTCGGCGCGCTGCCGCTGATCCTGTCGCCGGCGTGGCTGCTGTTCGTCGCGGCAACGCTCTATTACCTCGTGCTCGACGTGCCGCTGGGGTTGATGATGGCGATCGTGTCCGCCCTGTGCATCGGATTCGGCCAGTGGACGGCGGCGCAATCCACGCTGGCGTGGCTCGCAAGCGGCGTCGGGCTCTTTCTGGTGGGTTGGGTGTTTCAGTTCATCGGCCATATTGCTTACGAGCATCGCAAGCCGGCCTTTGTCGACGATGTGATCGGCCTGCTGATCGGACCGCTCTTCGTCCTCGCGGAAGCGTTGTTCGGCTTCGGCTGGCGGCCCGCGCTGCGCGCAGCGATCGAGGCGCAGGTCGGGCCGACGCGTATCAATGCGGACCGCACAGCGGCACATCACTAAAGCGCGCCGCCTGACTGGACGGCTGCGCGCTCGATCAGGATCGACCCGGCTCAGCCTGGCGCAAAGCGAACGAGGCGCACGCTGTGCAATGCCGTCAACGCGACAGCGATCCAGATTGGAATGTAGGTGGCCAACTGTGCCGCGCTGAGCGTTTCGCCGAGCAAGGTGATCGAGACCAGCACCAGCAGCACCGGCTCGACGTAGCCGAGAATGCCGAACAACGCGACCGGCAACAACCGGCTCGCCTTCAGGTACGAAGCCAGCGCAATGGTGCTCAGTGCGCCGAGGCCGGGCAACAACACGCACCACATATCCAGGCGCCCGGAGATCATCGGCAGCGAATCGCTGCTGAACGCCACGACGATCGCCACCGGCAGGAGCAGCGCCATTTCCACGGTGAACATGGCTAGCGAATCCTGATTGATTTTGCGGCGCAACACGAAATACGGCGGATAGCCGATCGCGACCAGCAAGGTCGGCCAGGAAAAGGCGCCGGTCACCCACAGTTCATGGGCGACGCCCGCCGCCGCGCACGCAACCGCCGACCACTGCAAACCGTCGAGACGCTCGTGATAATAGAAGCGGCCGACCAGCACCATCATCAGCGGCAGCAGGAAATAGCCGAGCGAGACTTCGAGCATCCGGCCATGCAGCGGCGCCCAAAGAAACACCCACAGTTGCGCGCCGAGCAAGGCGGCGCTCACGATCATCGCCACGCCGAGTGCCGGCTCGGTCACCATGCGGTAAAGAAGCTGCCGCAGAATGGGCAGGCGCTTTCGCAATGCGACCAGCAATAGCGCACCAGGCACGGTCCATATGATGCGCCACGCGAAAATATCGAGGCCGCTCAACGGAGCGAGCAGCGTTGCGTAAGCGGAGAGTAATGCGAACATCGCCGACGCGCAGACCGACAACGCGATACCGCGCTTTGGGTCATACTGAATCATTGAGCGCCTCGCCGCGCGGTCGCGTCGGCGATCGCCGCAGACAAGCACGCATTGGGTGATGGGTGGGTTTGCGGCGCAGCATCCCGTCGCGCGGCGTGGGTCGTGGTCATTGGAATCGAAGTCTCAAGCGGAGCAGTGCGAATCTCGCGCTGCGTTTTTTGTCATTGAAAGCAATGCAAGCCGGCATTCTAGACGGGTATCCGTCCAGTAGCCCGCAGGCTTTTGCCGGCAGCCTGCAATTATTCCGTGCGCATTGCGCGTAGGTGCACTAGAACATAACTTCACGTGCAACCGGCAAAGCCGGGTTTTTCATCGCGATATCGCACACCGTCTCGCGCGAAGCCGCTCAAGCGCGAATCTTGCTACGAAGTGTTGCGACGCCGTTTGCATCGTCGTTGGCAACGCCCCGCGGGACATCGCTGGGGACTGATGTGCAGCATTCATGATGCCGGGCCGGCAATGGCAGTCCCACGGACTCTGCCCGCCTTTCTTCTCCGCGGCGCGCCTAGACTGCGTTTCACCGCGCGTGCCGCCGCCCCGGCACCAATCCCGCTCACCGAATGTGACTACTGGAGACAGCATGACCCAGCCAGCCCTATCGCACGACGCATCGCCCGACCTACGCTCCGCCTTCGCCGCCGACGTTCGCGCGGGCCTGACCCATACGCCGCAAAAAGAGTTGCCGTCCAAGTATCTGTATGACGAAGTGGGCTCCGCGCTGTTCGAAGTGATCACCGTGCTGCCGGAATATGGCGTGACGCGTGCCGAGGAACGTCTGCTCGCGAAGCACGCGGCGGACATCGTCGCGCACCTGCCGCATGATGTGACGGTCGCCGAACTTGGCAGCGGCAGCGGCCGTAAAACACGGCGCATTCTGGAAGCGCTATGTAAAAAGCGCCCCACTTCTTACTGCCCGATTGAAATTTCGCGCAGCGCGTTGCAGTTATGCAGGCGCGAACTCGGCGACATCGAACGCATTTCGATTGTCGGCTATGAACGCGATTACCTGGCCGGCCTCGCCGAGGTGAGCAAGCAACGCGCAAAGAATGAGCGGTTACTCGTCCTGTTTCTTGGCAGTACGATCGGTAATTTCGGCAGACTCGCGGCGACGCGTTTCCTGCGCGATATCCGCAACATGCTGGCGCCCGGCGACGCGTTGCTGCTCGGCACGGATCTGATCAAGCCGACGCCCGTGTTGGTGGCCGCGTACGACGATTCGATCGGCGTCACCGCGTCGTTCAACCTGAATCTGCTCGCGCGCATCAATCGCGAACTCGACGGCGATTTTCCGCTCGAGGCATTCGAACACGTCGCGCGTTTCAACCCGGACGCGCGCAGCATCGAAATGCACCTGCTCGCGAAGCGCGACATCACCGCGCACGTGGGCGCGGCACAGCTGACTGTATCGCTCAAGGCGGGCGAAACGATCTGGACCGAAAGCAGCCACAAATATCGCGCGGAAGAAATGCCCGTGATTGCGGACGACGCCGGCTTCGCGTGCAGCCATCAATGGATCGAAGAAGATTGGGGCTTTGCGGAGAGCTTGCTAGTGGCGCGTTAAGGCGTCAGCACGCCGCTGACTGAAGTGGTCACGTGAAAATCGCAAGGCGTCGCGCCGTCGCGCACGGATGGCGCGACGCCTCATGTTTTGCGAAAAAGTCCGCTCAGTGCTGTTCGAAACGTTCGTACCGCTTCTCGGTCGAGCGCTCCTCGCCGTTCACCTCGGTCACGCGCGCCGCCGGCGGCCCGTGACGCAGCCACGACAACATGCGGTCGACCTGGTTGGCGGAGCCCTGCAACATGGCTTCGACGGAACCGTCGTCGAGATTCGCCACCCATCCTTTGATTCCAAGCGCGTGGGCTTGCCGCACGGTCGCGTGGCGAAAGCCGACGCCCTGCACGGTGCCGCGCACCCGCACGTAGTAAGTTTCGATCCGCTGATCCAGATCCGGGGCCATGCCGTCTTCTCCTCTGTCGACCGGAGTTAGCGCTTGAGGGCCGACTCCGGTCCCATGCAACGCAAAATTCGTTCAACCCGGCATTCTAGTCGCGTCGCGGCGAGCCTGCTCGGCAATGCACACCTCCAGCCGTCCGTTCGAGGCCGCCCGCGCGACACGCGACACGCGCGCCACGTACAATCCGTCGACTGTCACGCAGGAAATGGAAACAGAATGACCGAACAGAATCGCGATCTCGTGCTCGTGACCGGCGCCTCCGGCTTCGTGGGCTCGTCGGTGGCGCGCATCGCGCAACAGAAGGGTTTCAAGGTGCGCGTGCTGGTGCGCGCCACCAGTCCGCGTCAGAACGTCGAGTCGCTGGACGCGGAAATCGTGGTCGGCGACATGCGCGACGAAGCGTCGATGCGCAACGCGCTGCGCGGCGTGCGCTACCTGCTGCACGTGGCCGCCGACTATCGCCTGTGGGCGCCGGACCCGGGCGAGATCGAGCGCTCGAATCTCGAAGGCACCGAAGCGACCATGCGCGCGGCGCTGAAGGAAGGCGTCGAGCGCATTGTCTACACGAGCAGTGTGGCGACGCTGAAAGTGACCAGTTCCGGCCAGTCCGCCGATGAAACCTCGCCGCTCAGAGCCGATCAGGCTATCGGCGTGTACAAGCGCAGCAAGGTGCTCGCCGAACGCGCGGTGGAGCGGATGATCGCCGAGGACGGCCTGCCTGCGGTGATCGTCAATCCGTCCACGCCGATCGGTCCGCGCGACGTCAAACCGACGCCGACCGGACGCATCATCGTGGAAGCGGCGCTCGGCAAGATTCCCGCGTTCGTCGACACAGGGCTCAACCTGGTGCATGTGGACGACGTCGCGGCCGGTCATTTCCTCGCGCTCGAACGCGGCAAGATCGGCGAGCGCTATATTCTCGGCGGTGAAAACCTGCCGCTTCAACAGATGCTCGCGGATATCGCGGCGCTGACCGGCCGCAAGGCGCCGACGCTGAGCTTGCCGCGCTGGCCGCTTTATCCGCTGGCCATGGGCGCCGAAGCGGTCGCCAAGATCACGAAACGCGAACCGTTCGTCACCGTCGACGGCTTGAAAATGTCGAAGAACAAGATGTATTTCACTTCGACGAAAGCGGAACGCGAACTCGGCTATCGCGCCCGGCCCTACCGCGAGGGCTTGAGCGACGCCCTCGACTGGTTCCGGCAAGCGGGGTATCTGAAGGATTGATGCCTGCATGAACACGCGGCCCGCGCCGGGAGATCCGGCGTGGCCGCGAGCATTTTGTTACAACGTCACTGTGTTAGCGAAAGGTAAAAGCCTACGCGCAGCAGGTAAAATCGTGGGTCTTACCAGAGAAACCTCGCATGAATCTTCACGAACAGCTCGGCGCACTGGAAATGGGCGTCGATCAGCTCATTCAGGCTGTCGTGGCCCCGCAGGCCGAAAACATCCCCGAGACATCCGCACAGACCGCCGCGCCTATGGCGCCGGTGGATCAGGTCGCCTCCGGATCCAGCGCGGAAGCGGAAGCGGTCGCGGCTGTGACCGAGGCGAATGTCGAAGACAAGGCGCCGGCCCCGCAGCGTCAGCCCACGCTCGAAATCAATCGCCCCGCGCAGAACGAGATCACGATGACGATCGGCGGCCAGACGGTCGCGTTGCGCGCGGAGCAGATCGGCCAACTGATCGAGGAGTTGTCGAACGCGCGCGCGTCGATGACGCCGGAACCGCCGCCGGGTATTCCGCCCGGCTGGCGCTTCGTGTCCACGAAGAATCCGGTCATGGCGGTGCAGAAACAGTCGAACGGCGACCGTTTGCTGGTGATGCGCCATACCGGCCACGGCTGGGTACCGTTCACGTTCTCGCCGGACATGGTGATCCAGCTCTACATGATGCTCACCAAAGGCTGAGATGAAAAAGCGCCGCCCGAGAGCGCCGCTTTTCCGTTCCACCTGTTTCTGACCGCTGTCTCAGCGTTCCTGCACCGGCGCCTGAACACGCGCCTTCCACTGCCCGCCCTTGCCGCGCCAGTAACGCACCGCCGACGCAAACGTCGCGCCGACATAGAACAACGCGATGAGCGGCAGAAACGGCGCCCACAGCGGCGAGCGGCGATAGTAGCTGAGCATCGGCGCATAAGCGCAGCACATGGCCGCCCATGCGAGCCATGCGGGCCAGCCTGTCGGACCGAGCACCAGGGCGGCCAGCGGCGGCATCAAATAGATGATCGTCATGCCGGCCAGCGTGCCCGCCAGCAGCCACGGCGAGTAATGCAGTTGAGTGAAGGCCGTGCGCGCGATCATGTTCCAGATCTCACGCCAGTTGTCGTACGGACGCAGCGAGACGCTGCGCGCCGCCACATCCAGCCGGATCGGATGGCGCCCCGTGCCGCGATGCTTGATACGCGCGGCGAGGCTGCAGTCGTCGATCAGCTCGGCACGGATCGACTCGATGCCGCCCGCTTCTTCCAGCGCGCTACGGCGCACCAGCATGCAGCCGCCCGCGGCCGCGGCCGTGCGATTACGCGGGTTGTTGACCCACGAGAACGGGTATAGCTTGGCAAAGAAGAACACGAAGGCGGGAATCAGCGCCTTTTCCCAGAACGAATCGCAGCGCAGACGCACCATCAGCGAGACGAGATCGCGCTGTTCCGCGTTTGCTCGCGCGACGAGTTGCGAGACCGCATCGGCGGGATGGCCGATGTCGGCGTCCGTCAGCAAGAGAAACTCCGCGGGCAGGCCCAGCGTGCGCACCGCCTCGATGCCTTGCGACTGCGCCCATACCTTGCCGGACCAGCCCGGCGGCAGCGGCTTCGCGCTCAGCACGGTCAGGCGATCCGGGCACTGCAACTGCAACGCGGCCGCGCGCGCCGCTTCGGCGGTGCCGTCGGTGCTGTGGTCGTCGACGACGATCACATGAAATTCGCCCGCATAGTCCTGTTGAAGCAGCGTAGTGACCGCCTCGCCGATCACGTCGACCTCATTGCGGGCCGGCACCACGGCGGCCACCGCCGGCCACGAAGCACGCGGTTCGATGATGAGCGGCGCGGCAGGACGCGCGCGCCAGAAACCACCGCGCGCGAATAGCAACACACACCAGATCAGCAGGGAAAGACACGAAAGAAGAAACAGAACCACCGCCATTAAGCATTACCCTCGATTGAACGCGCCGCGACACCGACGCGCCGCGACAGCCACATCACCACAGTGCGGCCCGCGACGACGCACCAGTCGAACGTATTGAGCACCGGCCGCTCGCGAAACACGTCGTAGCCCGCCGTCTCGATCCTGTCCAGAAAACGCAGCCCGCCATGAACGGCGCCGCATAACTCGACGCCAAGCCGCCCGGGCACACGCAACGCGAGCGGTGCGCCGCGCACCAGCATCTCGCGGACGAAGGACACCTCGTGCGCCATCAGCGCCCGCCAGTCCTGATCGGCGACACCGTTGGCGATATGCGCCTCGGTCACGTTGAAGCGCCGCAGGTCCGCAAGCGGCAAATACACGCGGTCCTTTTTCCAGTCAGCGGAGACGTCCAGCCAGAAACCGATCAACTGCGACGCCGTGCAGATCGCGTCGGCGTCGGCGAGATTCTCCGGCGTGGCCGCGCCGATCAGATGCAGCATCAGATGCCCGAGTGGGTTCGCAGAGTGGCGGCAATAGTCCAGCAGCGCGGCGCGGTCGGCGTACCGGTTGGTGTCGATGTCCTGAGCGCACGCGTGGAGCAAGTCGTAGAACGGCGCGAGCGGTAGTTTATACTGCGCCACGACGCTGGCGAGCTTGCCGAACAGCAGCGGATGAACCGGTGCCGCGCGCCGCTGCGCCACCGCGTCGAGGCCGGCGCGGAAGTCGGCGAGACGGGCGTGCCGCTCGGCCGCGCTCCAGTCGCCTTCGTCGGCAATGTCGCCCGCCGTGCGGACGACCTGATAGATTACGCCCATAGGCGCGCGCAGCGCCTTTGGCAGCAACACGCTCGGGACCGGAAAATCTTCGTATTGATCGACGTCCATCCAGCGAGCCTCGAAACCCTTTTGTAATGTGGGCGCCTACGCGCCGCAGGACTGGGTAGTTTAAGGGTTCCGTCAAACCGCTGCAGCGTGTAATGATTGCCGCATCCTCGTAGGGACGGCCCTGCTTGCTTCTTCGGCCGTTGGCTTGCCACTGCGGCGGTCGCCCAACACCGGCCGGGCGCCGCCGAAGCAAAGCTGGCCTGATAGCGTTAGAATGCGCGTTTGGTTTTGCTGTACCGGCAGGCGCCGGGCCTCAAGACGTCAACTAAATAGATGATCGCGGCGATAAAGTCATATTTACCGACTTCTTCGAACCCGCGTCAGTCGGAGTTCGCCAATTTATGCGAGTCATCCTTGCTCAACCCCGCGGCTTTTGTGCGGGTGTTGTACGTGCAATCGAGATTGTCGATCGCGCGTTACAGCAACACGGCGCACCCGTGTATGTACGCCACGAGATTGTTCACAATCGCCATGTGGTCGACAATCTGCGCCAGAAGGGCGCGCGCTTCGTCGAAGAACTCGACGAAGTGCCGCAAGGCGCCGTGGCGATTTTCAGCGCTCACGGTGTCGCTCAAACCGTCGAGCGTGATGCCGAAGCGCGCGGGCTCGACGTGCTCGACGCAACCTGCCCGCTGGTCACCAAAGTGCATGTGCAGGGTCGCCAATATGTCGGCGCGGGCCGCACGCTGATTCTGATCGGCCACGCGGGTCATCCGGAAGTGGAAGGCACGATCGGCCAGATCCCGGGCAAAGTGCTGCTGGTGCAGAGCGAAGCCGAGGTCCAAACGTTGGACCTGCCGCTCGACACGCCGCTCGCTTATGTCACGCAGACCACGCTGTCGGTGGACGACACGCGTGGCATTATCGACGCCCTGATGAGCCGTTTCACCGACATCGTCGGTCCTGATACGCGCGACATCTGCTATGCCACGCAAAACCGCCAGGCGGCGGTGCGCGAGTTGAGCAAACAGGTGGACGTACTGCTGGTGGTGGGCGCAACGAATAGTTCGAACTCGAACCGGCTGCGCGAGATCGGCAGCGAAAGCGGCGTGGCCAGTTATCTCGTCGCCGACGGTTCGGAGGTGAAGCCGGAATGGTTTGCGAACGTGCAGACCGTCGGCATCACGGCCGGTGCTTCGGCGCCGGAAGAAATGGTGAAGAACGTAATCGATGCGCTGGGCGCATTGGGGCCTGTCGATGTCACGACGATGGCGGGCCGTGAAGAGAAAGTCGAATTCAAGTTGCCATCGAAGCTGATGCAACCACTCGCCGCACGCGAAGTTTAAGGAGGACCTTTTGTCTATTCCGCTGCTACAGAAAGTCCGGGTCGGCGCATACATCATGCGTCAGCATCTCTCCGGCAACAAACGCTATCCGCTCGCCCTGATGCTGGAGCCGCTGTTCCGCTGCAATCTCGCCTGCAATGGCTGCGGCAAGATCGACTATCCGGATCCCATCCTGAACCAGCGCCTGTCGCTGGAAGAGTGCCTGGGCGCCGTCGACGAATGCGGCGCACCGGTGGTGTCGATCGCTGGCGGCGAACCGCTGCTGCACAAGGAAATGCCGCAGATCGTGAAGGGCATCATCGCGCGCAAGAAGTTCGTGTACCTGTGCACGAACGCGCTGCTGATGGAAAAGAAGATGGACGACTACGAGCCGAATCCGTACTTCGTGTGGTCGGTTCACCTCGACGGCGATCAGCAGGCGCACGATCACTCGGTATCGCAGGAAGGCGTGTACGACAAGGCTGTTGCCGCCATCAAGGAAGCGAAGCGCCGCGGTTTCCGCGTGAACATCAACTGCACGCTGTTCAACGACGCCGTGCCGGAACGCGTGGCCGCGTTCTTCGACACGCTGGGTCCGATGGGCGTGGACGGCATCACCGTTTCGCCGGGTTACGCATATGAGCGCGCGCCGGATCAGCAGCACTTCCTGAACCGCGACAAGACCAAGCAACTGTTCCGCGAAATTTTCAAGCGCGGCAACAACGGCAAGAACTGGTCGTTCAGCCAGTCGGGCATGTTCCTCGACTTCCTGGCCGGCAATCAGACGTACGAGTGCACGCCGTGGGGCAACCCGGCACGTACCGTGTTCGGCTGGCAAAAGCCGTGCTATCTGGTCGGCGAAGGTTACGTGAAGACCTTCAAGGAACTGATGGAAACCACGCAGTGGGAGAAGTACGGCACGGGTAACTACGAGAAGTGCGCCGACTGCATGGTTCACTGCGGTTTCGAAGCGACCGCCGTGATGGATACGGTGGCGCATCCGCTGAAGGCGCTGAAGGTCAGCCTGCGCGGACCGAAGACGTCGGGCGCTTTCACGAAGGACATTCCTCTGGATAAGCAACGTCCGGCCGAATATGTCTTCTCCCGCCACGTCGAGATCAAGCTGGAAGAGATCAAGGTTTCCGGCAAGGGCAAGAAAGTGCAGCAGACGGCTACTGCAGCAAACTGAGCGGTCGACGACGGCGGGCTCGCGCCGCCGTTGATCGCCAGTTAAAAAAAAGCGCGGTGGATAGCCACCGCGCTTTTTTTACGCCTCATGCCTCATGCCTCACGTCTCACGAGCCGACCAACCGTCAGCCCGCGCTGCGCGAGTTGTGCGCGGTCAAAAACTTGATCAGCCCGTCGATACCGCCTTTTGCGATCTGATCCGCAAACTGCGTCTGATACACCTGGATAAGCCACGCGCCCATCATGTTGATGTCGTAGACCTTCCAGCCAGCGGGATCTTTGACCATGCGATAGTCGATCGCGTCGTCGCCGCCATTGCTGAGCACGTGCGATTGCACGACGACGTCTTTCGCGCCGGCCGGCACGGTGGTCGGCAGAAAGTTGAACTTCACGTCCTGGTCGCGCAGTTGCGACAGCGAGGCAGCGTAGGTGCGCGTAAGCAGCAGCGTAAACTGCTCGTACAGTTGCTTTTGCTGTTCGGGCGACGCAGTGCTCCAGGCTTTGCCTACCGCGATCCGCGTGGTGCGCTGGAAGTCGGTGGCCGGCAGGAAGCGCGACTGGACCAGTTGGGTGATCTTCGCCATGTCGCCGCCGCGCGCCTGCGGGTCAGCCCTCATGGCGGCCACCGTGCCCTCGACGGCACTTTTTACCACCGCGTCGGGCGCGCTTTGCGCATATGCCGCCGTGGATACGACGGCCGCGGCCAGAAAAGCAGACAGATAACGTTTCATACGCTCGACAGAACCTGAAAGAAGGAAACGCCGCCAGGCTTGCAAGCAGGCGGCGAAAGCAGGATAGACCAGTATACCGACAATGCGTTCCCGCCCCAAAGCACCCCTGCGGGAGCCGCGCTTGCTAGCGAACCGGAGCCTGATCGCCCGGGCTCTGTATACTTGTGCACTTTCGTCAAAAACAACACCCGTGATAAGGCCACCTTCGCCTACATGCTGAAGTCATCTATTGTCCGTCTCGTCGCCTATTCAGTGCGTCATCCGCTGCGGATCGTCGCGGTGTCGTTCGTGCTCGCCGTTCTGAGCGGCGTCTACGTTATTCATAACTTCAAGATCAACACGGACATCAGCCGTCTGATCGAGACCGACAAGCAATGGTCCGCCCTCGATCACGCCATGGACGAAGCCTTCCCCGATCGCGGCCAGACCGTGCTGGTGGTCGTCGAAGCGCGCGCGCCGGAATTCGCCGACGCCGCCGCGCAGGCCCTGACCGCCGCGCTCAAGGCGGACCCCAAGGAGTTCGTGGCGGTTTCGCAGCCGGCCGGCGGCCCGTTCTTCGAACACAACGGCCTGCTGTTTCCGTCGGTCGACGAGGTGATGTCGACCACCTCGCAGCTCGTGCAGTCGCGCCCGCTCGTCAACGCCCTCGCCCACGATCCCAGCCTGACCGGCCTCGCCGGCACCCTCACCACGAGCCTGCTGCTACCGCTGCAGATCGGTCAGGTGAAGCTCGGCGACATGAGCCATCTGCTGACGCAAAGCGCGACCACACTCGACCGTGTGCTGGCCGGCCAGCCGGCCTCCTTCTCGTGGCGCGCGCTGGTCGACAGGAGCGCGGCCACGGAGCCGGCGCGCGCCTTCGTCATCGTGCAGCCGGTCGTGAACTACGACGCGCTGGAGCCGGGCGCGACGGCATCGAAGTCGATCCGCGACACCGCCGCGGCGCTGCACCTCGACGCGCGCTATGGCGCCACCGTTCGTCTGACCGGCGAACAACCGCTCGCTGACGAAGAATTCGCGTCGGTCAAGGACGGCGCGGTGCTCAACGGCATCGGCACCTTCATCGTCGTGCTGATCATTTTGTGGCTGGCGCTGCGCTCGGGCCGCATGATCGCCGCAGTGTTCATCACGCTGTTCGTCGGGCTCGCCATCACCGCGGCGCTCGGCCTGCTGCTGGTGGGCGCGCTCAATATGATTTCGGTCGCCTTCATGGTGTTGTTCGTCGGGCTCGGGGTCGATTTCGGCGTGCAGTTCGGCGTCAAGTATCGTGAGGAACGCAATCGCGACAACCGTCTGTCCGCCGCCCTCATGCATACGTCGCACAGCATTGGCGTGCCGCTCACGCTCGCCGCGGTTGCGGTCGCGCTGAGCTTCTTCTCGTTCCTGCCGACGGCTTACCGCGGCGTGTCCGAGTTGGGCGAAATCGCGGGCGTCGGCATGTTCGTCGCGTACTTCACCAACATGACGCTGCTGCCGGCCCTGCTGAAGATCTTCAATCCGCCGGGCGAAGCGGCTTCGCCGGGTTTCAAGCAACTCGCCCCGGTCGACGATTTCCTCGGCCGCCATCGCAAGCCGGTGCTGATCGGCACGCTCATCGTCGTGATCGGCGCCACGCCGTTGCTCACGCATTTGCGCTTCGACTTCAACCCGTTTCATTTGAAGGACCCGCACACGGAATCGATGGCGACGCTCGCGTCCCTGAAGGATTCCCCGGAAGCCGCGGTCAACAACGTGCATGTGCTGGCGCCGTCGCTCGCCGACGCCGACCGCATCGCCACGCGTCTGCGCGCCTTGCCGGAAGTGGGCCGCGTCAATACGCTCGACACGTACGTGCCCGCCGATCAGCAGCAGAAGCTGATGCTGATCGCGAGCGCCGCGCAGCAACTGCTGCCCGCGCTGCAGCAACAGCCCGCGCAACAGGCAACGGACGCGGTGCGCGTCGCCGCGCTCAAGCGCGCGTCGAACCAGCTCTCGCTCGCCGCCGACGATCACCCGGGTCCGGGCGCCGCCGAAGCCAAGCATCTATCGGCCACACTACAGAAGCTGGCCGCCGCCGATGCCGCCACGCGCGATCGCGCGGAAACCGCGATGTCCGGCACGCTGCGCATCGCGCTGAGCCAGTTGGCCAACTTGCTGCAGCCGACTGAAATCACGCGCGACAATCTGCCCAAGGAAATCTCCGCAGGCTGGGTATCGAAGGACGGCCGCGCCCTCGTCGACATCTCGCCGAAGGTGAAAGCCGGCACCGATCCTAACGACGACGCCATGCTCGCCCGCTTCGCCCATGCGGTGAAGAAGGCGGAGCCGGGCGCGATCGGCGGCCCGATTTCGATCCTGCATTCGGCCGACACCATCATCAAGGCGTTTCTGCAGGCGGCCGCCTATGCGCTCGTGTCGATTGCGATCCTGCTGTGGATCGCGCTGCGGCGTCTCGGCGACATGCTGCGCACGCTGGTTCCGCTGCTGGTCTCCGCGCTCGTGACGCTCGAGCTGTGCGTGGTATTCGGCATGCCGCTGAACTTTGCGAATATCATCGCGCTGCCGCTAATGCTCGGGGTCGGCGTGGCGTTCAAGATTTACTTCGTGATGGCGTGGCGCCACGGCCAGACCGGCCTCCTCCAGTCGAGCCTGACGCACGCTGTGCTGTTCAGCGCGGCGACCACGGCAACGGCGTTCGGCAGCCTGTGGCTCTCGCACCATCCGGGTACTTCCAGTATGGGGCGCCTGTTGGCGCTCTCGTTGTTCTGCACGTTGATCGGCGCCGTGGTTTTTCAACCCGTGCTGATGGGAAAGCCGCGCGCACGTCGCGCGAAGCAAAAAGGAATATGAGCATGAAGCTGCGTAACACCGCGCTGGCACTCGTCGCCACCGGTTTGATTTCTGGCTGCGCCACCGGCCCCGACCGCAAACCCGGTGACCCATTCGAACCGGTGAACCGCGCGGTATTCAGTTTCAACGACGGGTTGGACCGCTATGTCGCCGTTCCGGTGGCCAAGGGTTATCAGAAGGTGACACCGCAGCCGTTGCGCACGGCGGTGAGCAACTTCTTCTCGAATCTGGGCGACCTGACCAACGCGGCAAACGCGCTGTTGCAGTTGAAGATTACCGACGCGACCGAGGATTTCGTCCGTTTCGCGTTCAACTCGACCTTCGGTCTGGGCGGCCTGCTCGATTGGGCGACGCCCGCCGGCCTGCCGAAGCACCATCAGGATTTCGGGCTGACGCTGGGTCACTGGGGCATTCCGTCGGGCCCGTATCTGGTCCTGCCGCTGTTCGGCCCGAGCACGGTGCGTGACAGCATGGGGCTGATCGTCGACGTGAAGTTCAATCCGCTGAACTACATGGAACCGGCGGTGCGCAACCCGCTGTATGTGCTGCAGTTCGTGAGCGTGCGTTCCGACCTGCTCGGTGCGTCGGATCTGCTGCAACAGGCCGCGCTGGACAAGTATTCGTTCGTGCGCGACGCCTATACGCAGCAACGCCGTGCCCGTCTGCGCGGCACGAGCGACAACGCGGCGCCACTGCCGAACTATGACGATCAGGGGGATTCCGGCGCTTCGTCGGTGCCTGCCGCCGGCGCGCCGGCTGCCGGTGCGCTGCCGAATTACGCCGATCCGGGTGACGCCGCCGAAGCGCCGAATGCGGCCTCCGGCGCCGCTACAGGCGCCCCGGCAGGCGTGCCCAACTACACCGATCCAGGCGACACGCCCGCGAGCGGCGCAGCAGGCTCGACGCCGGGCGCGCCGGCCGCGGCACCCACCGGCGCTTCGGACACGGCCGCGCCGACTCCGCCCGCCGCGCCGCCGGCCGGCACGCAGCCGGCTTCAGCACCGGTGACGCAGTAGGGATTGGAAATTTGGAGGGGTGCCGCGAGTTGAACTGACACTCGCGCGGCACCCAATAGAACGAGCTGTTTCAGGCGATCGCCATCCGCAAGGCCCCGGCGTCGCGCATCGCACGCCGCGCCTCGACTAGCGAGATGCGCGCCGCCCGGGCGTCGATAGCCACCTGAATCAGCCCACCGATCTGCGACGGCTGTCGCAGCAACTCCCGCAAAATCGGCGCGAGCGCCGTGCTGCCGTCGTCGCGCAGACCGGCAGTCGCCGCGGACGGCAGCGTACGCCACGCCGGATCGACCACCGCGCGGCAGACGGCGAACGGCACGCCATGCGCGGCGGCCTTCGCGCCGGCAATATGCGACTCCATATCCACCGCCAACGCGCCATTCGAGCGATGCAGCACGGCCTTGTCGCCCGCGCTCACCAGCGGCGCGGCGACGGCCGCCATGAGACCGCGGCGCACACGCGCCGGGAACCGCCCCGCCGCCAGCGCCGCCGCGAGCCTGTCCGTCCAGATGCGATCGGTCTGCAGCCGCCCAAACGGCCCCTCGACGGCATCCGCGACGATCAGCGCGCCCGGCTCCAGGTCCGGCGCCAAACCGCCCGCCGTGCCGAAACTCACAATGCCCGAACAGCCGCGTGCGACAGCCGCGCTCAACGCGCGCTCCAACAGATCGGCGCGCGCCGCGTAGACGACTTGGACGCCTTCGCCGCGCGCGATTCGCGCCTCGAACGCCATGCCCGTCACGACGATCACGGGCAAGGAACTGCGGAGGCCATTCGCTGACGCAGTGGTCGAAAGAGACATCCGTTACATCCCGACCGCGACGCGCGTGAGACCGTTACGCTTCAGATGACGGAAGCGCGCCAGAGCCCACAGCGGGAAGAACTTGCGATAGCCGTGGTAGCGCAAATAAAAGACGCGCGGGAAACCGGTCGCGGTGAAACGCGTTTCATCCCACAAGCCATGCTCGCGCTGTTCCCGCTGCAAGTACGCAACGCCGCGCGCCACCGCTTCGTGATTGACCTCGCCGGCCGCCATCAGGCCCATCAGCGCCCACGCGGTTTGTGAAGCCGTGCTCGGCGCGCGTTCGTAGCCGTGGTAGTCGAGCTTGTAGCTCTCACCGCCCTCGCCCCAGCCGCCGTCTTCGTTCTGGATCGACACAAGCCACTGCGCGGCGCGCTTCATGCGCGGGTCGTCGTGCGGCATGCCGGCTGCATTCAGCGAACACAACGCCGTCCACGTCCCGTAGATGTAGTTCAGACCCCAGCGGCCATACCAGCTGCCGTCCGATTCCTGTTCCTTCAGCATGTAGGCGAACGCGTGTTGCGCCGGCTCGCTGCCCTGCGGCAGTTCGCCGAGTTGGGCGAGCATCGACAGACAGCGGCCCGAGACGTCCGCGGTAGGCGGATCGAGCAAGGCGCCGTGATCGGAAAACGGAATGTTGTTCAGGTAGTACTGCGTGTTTTCCGGCTCGAACGCGCCCCAGCCGCCGTCGCTGCTCTGCATGCCCACCACCCATTCGCGCGCCCGCGCGATGGCTTCGCGATCCACGTCCGATTGCGTCACCGCCGCCGAGCGATGCATCGCCATGACGACCACCGCGGTGTCGTCGACGTCCGGGTAGTAGTCGTTGTTGTACTGGAATGCCCAACCGCCCGGCCGCACGTTCGGACGGCGCGAAATCCAGTCGCCGCGCACGTCGAGAATCTGCAGCGGACGCAGCCACGCGAGCCCGCGCTCGGCGGCCTGCTCGGCACGCGCCTCGCCGGTTTCGAGCAACGCATGCGCCACGAGCGAGGTGTCCCAGACCGGCGACAGACACGGCTGGCAATATGCTTCGTCGTCCTTGATGACGAGCAGCTTGTCGATCGACTGGCGAGCAATCGCGCGATTCGGGTGATCGGCCGGATAGCCGAGCACGTCGTACATCATCACCGAGTTCGCCATGGCCGGGAAAATCGCGCCGAGCCCGTCTTCGCCGTTCAGCCGTTCATCGACGAAGGCCACCGCCTCGCGCACCGCGCGCTCACGCGTGGCTTTCGGGAACAGGCCGTCGACCGCGCGCAGCAGCATGTCCACGCCGCTGAAAAACCGGAACCAGCCGGCATGCTGATGCGGCGCCCGGTCGCGCGGGCCGGTGTTGACCGGCGCGCCACGAAACAGCTCGTCGATTCGCACGCGGCGCGGGTTGCGCGCCACCGGGCGCTTCGCGTTGAGCACGAGCAGCGGCACGATCACGGTACGCGCCCAATACGACACCTTCGACAGATGGAACGGGAACCACATGGGCAACAACATGATCTCGACGGGCATCATCGGCACGGCGCGCCACGACACCACGCCGAACAGCGCGAGCAGAATCCGCGTGAAGACGTTCACGGCTTCGGCCCCGCCATTGGCGAGGATCGCTTCGCGCGCGCGGACCATGTGCTCGGCATCGGCCGGGTCGCCGATCATCTTCAGCGCGAAGTACGCCTTGACGCTGGCGCTGATGTCGAGCGCGCCATCGGTAAAGAGCGGCCAGCCGCCGTCGGGCAACTGGATGCGGCGCAGATAGCGCGCGATCTTCTGCTCCAGCTCCACGTTCGGCGTCTCGCCGAGGTAGTGGACCAGCAGCACGTATTCGGCGGGGATCGTCGCGTCGGCTTCGAGTTCGTAGACCCAGTGGCCATCCGGCTGTTGCGCGGCGAGAATCGCATCGGTCGCGCGCGTGATCGCGGCGTCGAGCGATGCGGCGGGTGCCTCGGCCGCGACGGCTGGCGCGGGCGCATGCGGCACCGCGTCGGCGATTTCGGGCAGGACGGCGTCCAGCGGCTGGGGTTGGGATAAGTCGTTCATCGGCGTTCCATCGGTTCATTCAGCAACGTATCCGCGGCCTTCTGGCCGGAGCGGATCGCGCCTTCAATCGTCGCGGGCAGGCCGGTGGCCGTCCAGTCGCCCGCGAGCATCAAGTTGTTCCAGCGAGTGCGCGTGCCGGGCCGCAGCGTTTCCTGGTCCGGCAGCGCGGCGAATGTCGCGCGTTTTTCCACCACCACCTGCCAGGCCGGCATCGGCGCGGCAGGCAAATTGGCCGCCTGAGCCACTTCGGCCCAGACGGTGGCCGCGAGTGCTTCGGGCGGCGTGTCGAGCAGCCGCTCGGCGCCGTTCACCGTCACCGAGAGGCGCCCGTCGAAGGCGAACAGCCATTCGGCCTTGCCGTTGAGCAGCCCGGTGACCAGCGGCTGACCAAACGGCGGATCGATCGCGAAATGCACGTTGACGCTCGCCGCGAAGCGCGTCGGGGCGCGCAACCCGGGCACCAGCGTGCGTGCGATCTCCGGCGGCACCGCGAGGATCACGGCATGATTCGCTTCGAGCGCGCTGCTTTCGCCGGCGAAACGCAGCGCTTGCACGCGGCGGTTGTCGGCGGCGAATACCATTTCTTCGAGACGCGAACCCAGCCGGATCGCTGCGCCGCCATGTTGCAGCAGCCGCAACGCCGGATCCACGAACGCGCTGCCCAGTCCGTTGCGCGCGACTAGCGGCCGGCACGCGAGGCCGCCTGCCATTACGGTCTGCCGCACGATGGCGCCAGTCAGTTCCGCCGACGCTTCGCGTGGCTCGACGTGCAGCATGGCGTGAAACAATGGCCGCAGCAGGCGGTCCCACAGCGGACCGCTGCAACGCATGGTCTGCGCGACGCTGCGCCCGGGCTTGGCGAACAGCAGCGGCACGAGCGTCAGATAGTCGCCCGGCCCGGTGTTCGGCACGCGTGCGTTCGAATCGAAGATCCACCAGGGCAAGTGTCCCGGCGAAAGGCGCACGGTCCAGCGTGCCCGCGTGGCCAGATCCACGAACGGATACTCGGGCTGCGCCGGACCGGCCAGCTCGTCGGCGGCGCCGATCGCTCGTGTGTAGTTGAGCGTCGCGACGTTGCCCGACAGGACCATGTGATTGCCGCTGTCGAGCGTGGCGCCCAGCTTGGGGTCGTAATACGTACGGCAACGGCCGCCCGCCTGGGCCGCCGCTTCATGCAGCACGACATGCGCGCCGCGCCGCTGCAGCTGCACTGCGGCGGCCAGACCGGCAAGGCCTGCGCCGACCACATGTACGAGCTTTTGCATCAGCTCAGAAAAGCGCGTAACGCGCGACGATCCACAACATGCGGAGCTTCGGCTTGCGGACCTTCGTGCGCGGAATGTCGAAGCCGCGATCCAGCGTCCGTTCGAGCAGCACGCGATAGACGCCCGACATGATGCGCGGCGCGCGCACCTGGTTGCGCGGCTCGCTGTCCATGATCGCGTCGGAGGCGGCAAAGTGTTGCTTGGCCCGCTCGGCAAGCGTGGCACATACGCGCGGCAGCGACGGATCGTCGGCGATCTGCATGGGGTTCGTCACCGCAATGCCTTCGCGCGCCAGCAATTCGTGTGGCAGATAGCAGCGGTTGATGCCGGCGTCTTCGTCGATATCGCGCAGGATGTTGGTGAGTTGCAGCGCGCGGCCCAGATGGTGCGCCAGCAGTCGGCCGGGCGCTTCCGCCATCCCGAATATGCTCACCGATAGACGGCCCGCCGCACTCGCGACGCGGTCGCAATAGAGGTCGAGCGTGGCTTCATCGGGCGCGCAGATGTCGGCGGCGGCGTCCATCGCCATGCCGTCGATCATGGCGTGAAAATCTTCGCGTTGCAGATGAAACGTATGAATGTGCCGCGTCAGCGCGCGCAACGATGCGCGCGGCGCACCGGCGTAGCACGCGTCGATGTCGGCACGCCAGCGCTCGAGCGCGGCGGCGCGTTCGGCGCGCGGCATGTCGCTGTCGGCGATATCGTCGACAGCGCGGCAGAAAGCGTAGACCTGATACATCGCGTCGCGCTGCGCGGCCGGCAGAATGCGCATTGCGAGATAGAACGAGCTGCCGGATGTGGCGGCGGCGGCGTCGATTTCTGTATCGTCCACGACAAGATTGGAAACAGCCAAGACGATCTCCGCTGGAGGCGCCCGCTGAAAGGCGTTCAAGAAGTTTGATGCGTGCCCGCGAGGCAGGCGGCACGCGCGCGCGGACACGCGCGAAACACCCGGCTGGGAGGCCGGAAACGGCGAAAAGTATATCAACGTTTGCGAGATGCCGCAGTTTCCCCGACGAATAAGGGGCCCGAAGCCCGCAAGCGGAGTGCCTGGCGGCCTGCGGTGTGGCCGACCCTACGCCCTTCGCGGGGCGAAACGCCGCGGTGCGGCGTCAGACGAAGGCGACCGACCGGTTGCGTCCTTGCCGCTTCGCGCTGTAGAGCGCGGCGTCGGCTTCGTTGATGAGCACGTCGTACGAAGGCACGCCGGCGCGAGCCGACGCGCCGCCGACGCTCGCCGTCACCGGCACGCTCGTGCCCTGCACTTCGACCGGCGTGTCGGCAATCGTGCAGCGGATCTTTTCCGCCACGCGCATCGCGTCGTCGAGCGGCGTGCACGGCAGCAGCAAGGCAAACTCCTCGCCGCCGAAGCGCCCGAAGGTGTCCTGCGCCCGCACCACCTCGGCGACGCGTTGCGCCATCACGCGCAACACCGTATCGCCGACGCCGTGGCCGAACTGGTCGTTGATTTTCTTGAAATGATCGAGGTCGAACAGCAGCACCGACATATCGCCGCCGTAGCGCTGCCAGCGCGTGTATTCGTCGCGCAGGCGCGTTTCGAAGAAACGGCGGTTAGCGATCCCCGTCAGACCGTCGCGGTCCGCATACTCCTGGAGCTTCGCGACCGCTTCTTCGCGTTCGCGCTGCACGATGCTCACATGCGTGACGTCCGAGATGGTCACGCACACGGCGACCACCTCGCGCTCGCGCATGAGCGGCATGAACGTGCAGTCCTGCTGCATGAAATCGACGCCGCCGGTGATCGGCCGGTCGTGATCGAACTTGAAGAGATACGGGCGCTGCTCCCACGAACTGAACGCAAAGCTGCCAAGCTGAAAGACGCTTTCGATCTTGCGTGACAACCACACGCGCGGCAGTTCCGGGAAATGCGCATAGAGCGACTTACCGACCACCTGTTCCGGCGTCAGTCCGCTGTGATCCTGCATGAAGCGGTTCCACATGAGCACGTTCATGTCCCGATCCAGCACGAAAATGCCGAATCCGACACGTTCGACCACCAGATCGCTCAACGAGTCCACTGGCACGTTCATAGGCTCGACAACAGCGCGTCGAGCGCTCCGTTCATGTGGCGAATGGATTCTTCGGCCATCAGCATCACGAGGTGAGCGCGGAAGCTCTGGTCCTCGAGCGCGAAATTCACTTCGACCAGCAGCGCGACTTCCCACTGCAGCACGCCCGGCTGGAACACCTCGTCGAGCGTCATGGCTTCGCCGAGCAGGCCCGGCGCGGAGAAGATCGGCGTGCGGCCGAGCTGGTCGAGAATGCACGACACGCAGGCGCCCGTCAGCACATTCGCGACATCGAACACCAGTTCCTGCTGGCTCACCGTCTCGTAGGCCGAGCGCGAGTACGGATCGCTGACGAGCGCACACAGTTGCTCGACGCTGTCGCTGCGGCAGATCACCAGCGCCTCACCCTTGATGTCGGAACGAAAACCCTGGCGCACCGCGCTCACGGTGTCTTCGATCCCGGTCATCTCCCGCAGCGCCTGCGCCGCCTCGCTGACCGCCACCACCTTCACGCGCGGCACCGACAATTCGATGAACGCATCGAGCAGCCGCGCAAGACGTGTGGCGGCCTGGCCCATCGCCAGATTGGCGACCTCTTGCAGCGCGTCGCGCTGATCTTCGGTGAGGACTGGCTCAGACATACAACCCGTACTCCTTGAGGATGGGAAGTACCGCCTCGGGCGTCACGGGCTTGGCGATGAAAGCGGCAGCGCCGAGCGCGCGCACGCGCTGCTGGGCCACCGGCTGAACATCGGCGGAGACGACGATGACGAAGGTGTTCAGATCCTCATGCTGCAATGCTTCCAGCACCTGATAACCGGTCATGCCCGGCATGGTCAGGTCGAGGAACATCACCGACGCTTTGCCTTCGCGATACAGCTCGAGCGCTTCACGCCCGTTCGATGCGTAAGACACGTCGACGTCCCAGTCCGGCGGCAATGCCTTGGTGAGCACTTTGCGGGCAAGCAACGAATCATCGGCGATCACAATGGGCAAAGGCATGGGCGGGTCGGAAAGCGGAATTAGCTCTTTCGCGTTAACGGCGAAGCGAGGTGAGTTCTTTAGCGCGACGTCAGTCGGCCGGCGGCAAAGGCCGCTGAAACTGGCGGATGGGCGGAATGCGGGCGAACGGGCAGCGCGCGCGGCGAAGCGCGATGGACAGAACCGGCGGGCATGCATGAAAGCGTACGCGCACGGTGGACGACGGCGATGACCGGCATGTTCGAAGCCTACCCCGTAGATGAATCCGCGCGGCCTTGGTGGATCGGGCTGGTCTTTGGTGCGCGTCATTCCGCGAACGCCTTCCGCCATGCCTGGTAAGCATGGTGCGGCTGGGTGCCCCCGCGGCAGATGCGTCCGAACGTAGCGGACGCATTTTTATCATGGTGCCGATTCTCGAAGCAAAAAGGCGGAAAAGCAACTCGCCAATTTGACTTTCATTAAAGAGATTTTCCCGTGAAATGCTATTCTGGAAAATATGTTTGCATGTTCTGGCGGTTCTATTTGATCTTTATCCTTTTGTGTACGTTTGCGCTTCCGGTTTCGTCGCTGTTTTAAAGAACAGACGATTAAGCCGCGCCTCGGCGTCAGGGCGCCGGTTGCCGCGGTAACTTCTACCGCCGCGCGGCGTCTATCCTTCTCGTATGATGCTGAATCCCGGCCTCTGCGTTCCGAAAGACCATCGCACAATCGACATGACACAAGACCGGTTCGATCCGTCATCCGCGAGCCGCCTGTCCGCCGGCCGACAGGATAGGGCGTTATTTCCCACCGTGCCGGAACAGAATTTCCACGTGCGGCGCATGACGCTGATTGCGTTGCTGATCGTGGCGATCGTGCTGCCATGCCTGTATGTCGCGGCCATGGCGATCAGCGATCTGCGCGCGCGCGAGGCCGAAGCCACCGACATGACGCTGCGCACGGTGCGAGTGGCGGAAGAACACGCGCTGAAAGTGTTCGACATGAATGAGACGCTCGACGCGCGCATCGTCGATCTGACCGACGGTCTGGACAACAACGGCATTCGCGCCCGCGAAGCCGCCATTCACGAAAAGCTGCGCGTCATGGGCGGCGGCTACCCGCAAGTGGCCGCCGTGTCGATCTTCGGGCGCGATGGCGCTTTGCTGGTGAGCAGCCGCTATCTTCCGTCGCCGGCCATCTCGATCGGTGAGCGTGAGGATTTCATCGGCATTCGCGACGGCAAGAGCCTCGAGCATGTGTCGAAGGTCATGACCGGCCACGTCGCCGGCGAGCAGGTGTTCAACATGGGCGTCGAGCGGACCGGCGCCGACGGCTCGTTCGACGGCGTCGTCTCCGTCGCGCTGCGGCCCAGCTATTTCGACGCGTTCTATCGTGAATTGCTCGGCGGCAACGGCACGCCGATGACCATGAGCCTGGTGCGCGTGGACGGCTCAATCCTCGCCCACTATCCGCGCACGCCGCGCGAGCCCGCGGCCATGGCGCCGCAAACGCCGTTCGCCGAGGCCCTCGCGCAAGGACGCCGGGCCGGCGTCGTGCGCATGCATTCGAATGTCGACGGTGAAAACCTGATTCTTGCGTTCCGCCACGTCGGTTCGTATCCGGTGTACGTGGTGTGCGGCTATCGCGCTTCGGCGATCTGGGCGGGGTGGTACCGGCACCTCGGCGTGCTGATCCTGTCGATGTTCACGCCCTCCATCGCGCTGTGGTGCGTGATCTGGTTGTCGCTGCGCCGGCTCGGCGCCGAAGAGGAAGCGTGGGAGCGCTGGCAGGCTGAAGCGTCCATGCGCCGCTCGATCGAATCCGCGTATCGTCAGTCGCGCAAGATGGAAGCGCTCGGCACTCTGGTCGGCAGCGTCGCACACGATTTCAATAACCTGCTGATGATCCTCTCGGCCAATGTGCAGATCGCACGGCGGCGTGGCGCAAACGGACTCGACCGCGAATTGTCGGCGATGGAGCGGGCGCTCCTGAGCGGTCAGTCGCTCACCCGGCAATTGCTCGGCGTGGCCCGCAAACAACCGTTGCGCAACGAAAACCTGTCGCTCGAACGCTGGCTGCCGGCGTGCCGCGAATTGCTGCGCGCGTCGCTCGGCGCGAAGGTGTCGCTGGTGATCGATATCGGCGTCGAAATCTGGCCGATGCGCGTCGACGTCGCGGAACTGGAACTGGCGCTCATCAACATTGCCGTGAATGCGCGCGACGCCATGCCGAACGGCGGGCGCTTCACGGTGCGCGCCACCAATATCCATTTCCCGCCGGCCGATGGCTTGCCGCTGACCGGCGACTTCGTGCAGTTGTCGCTCGAAGATACCGGTGTGGGCATGGCGCCCGAGGTACTCGCGCGCGCCTTCGAGCCGCTGTTCACGACCAAGCCGACTGGCATGGGCACGGGCCTCGGCCTGCCGCAGGTTTTCGCGTTCTGCGAGCGCTCCGGGGGACTCGCCGCGATCGACAGCGCGGTGGGCGCCGGCACGTCGGTGCGCCTCTATCTGCCGCGCGCCACCGCCGAACCGGACGCCGACGTAGCGCCCGAAGCCGGTGCGGAGGTCGGCGACACGCCTCAGGGCCTGCGCATTCTGCTCGTCGAGGACAACGCGGAAGTGGCCGCCGGCACCGAAGCCCTGCTGCAGATGATGGGCCATCAGGTCACGTGCGTTTTCAACGCCGATACCGCGCTGCGCCTGTTCGACGATGCCCACGCCCGACAAGCGCGTACCGGCGAGCCGCTGCCGTTCGATCTGGTGTTATCCGACATTCATATGCCCGGCACCATGAACGGCATCGATCTGGCCGAGAAAGTGCTCGCATTCGACACCAAATTGCCGATCATTCTCGTCACCGGCTACGCGGAAGAACTCGACCGGGCCCGGCACGTCAACGTGCGCGTGCTCTCCAAGCCTTTCGATATCGGTTTGCTGGAAAAACTCCTGCAAACGATCCAGCACGACTTGACGCAGGCGGGCACCGATCCGGCGGCGCATCCGGCGGAGTAGCGCTCACGCGGGCGGCCATCGGGCGAGGTTTGGACCGCGGGTTGGCACGAGGTTTGGTATTTACCTCGGGTTGTAAAAGCGCGGCGACGCCATGCCGCGCTTTTTTTGCATGCCGCCTTCGCGCGGGCAGGCGCCAGTGGACCGGCGGGCCGATCGCGTAGGTCCGGCATGATCGTTGCGGCATGGTGTTTACGCAAGACGGAGACGCGTTTGCGCGTCGCCCGTTCCGCCTAAACACGTCGGGAGACAGCCATGCAACACACTGTGATTGGTTTATTCGACACCTATGCTCAAGCGGAAGCCGCCCGCGACGCATTGGTTCAGACCGGCTTTGGACGCGAGACGATCGAGTTGCAGGCGAATCCGGAACCCTCGGTCGGCTCCGCCACCGACGAAGTCGCCGGCTCGGGTGTGCTGGCGAATATCGAACGCTTTCTGTCGAGCCTTTTCGCCGGTGGTTCCCGCGCGCCGGACACGGCGCGCTACGCCGAAGCCGTGCGCCGCGGCGCTGTGCTCGTGTGCGTCAACGCGGCGAGCGAATCGCATGCGGAACTGGCCCGCAACACGTTCACGAGCCTGGGTGCGGCCGACATCAGCGAACGCGCGCCAGATTGGCAGGCGCAAACGGAAGCTGGCCGCGAGCATTCGGTCCTCGATGAACTCGGCATCGGCGCGGTAACGCCGGGCACGCCGCGTACGCCGAATGTGACGATGCCGGCCGCGGGCGCCGCCGCCCGGTCCGCCACGACGGCCGGTCCGCAGTACACGGTACCCCCGGGCAGCACGGACGCAGAGCCGTTCGTGCCGCCGCCGCTTGCCGAGCGCCCGCTGATCGATCCAGTCAACGAGCCGGTCAGGGATCCGCTGGTCGGCGACGTAGGTCGTAGCGCAGTCGCCGCCGGCTCGATGCCGGGTTCGGGCGCGGTCATGCAACCGTCCGAAGTCGTCTCCGAAGCGGGTCAGCCGACCGCGGGCTTGGGCGGCCAGATGCCGAACGAATATCTGGAGTATGAGGAAGATTTCCGCGCGCACTACGACGAGCAATACGCGGCCGAAAACGCGCGTTACGAAGACTACGTGCCGGCCTATCGCTACGGCGCGGAAATCGGCAAGGACATGCGTTATCGCGATCAGCCGTGGGACAACGTCGAACCGGAAGCGCGACGCCATTGGGAAACGACCTCGCCGGACAGCACGTGGGAGCGCTTCAAGCTGGCCGTGCGGCATGGCTGGGAGCGGGTGACGGGACACCACCACGTGTGAACGTGGCGAGGTGCGCGGCGGCAGGCCGTGCGGTAACGGTCCGCGCCGCCGCGTTCAGTCTGGTGCCATTGTTCCCGTCGCGGCGCTGATCGCCTCAGGAGGCGGCATGCAGTTTGACCCAAGCAACGTAGCGGTCGACGAAAGTCTGTAGAAAGTTGCGCGTGCCATCGTTCAGAATCTCGCCTTTTTCGTTGATGACGGCAGGATCGTGCTTGATGAACACTTCCGGTTGACCCAGCGTCGGGACGTCGAGATACGCCAGCACGTTGCGCAGATGCTGTTGCGCGAGCGCGGAGCCGGTCGCGCCAACCGAGGTGCCGATCACGGCGCCCGGTTTGTTGCCCCAGGAATTGGTGCCCCACGGGCGCGAGGCCCAGTCGAGTGCGTTTTTCAGCACGCCGGGTATGGACCGGTTGTATTCCGGGGTGACGAATAGCAGGCCGTTGGCGGCTTCGACGCGCTGCTTCAACTGTTTGCCGGCTTCGGGATAGTCGGCGTCGTAGTCCTGGCTGTAAAGAGGCAACGAGCCGATGTCGATGAATTCGAAGGTGAAGTCGGCTGGCGCGAGCGAAATCACCGCTTGCGCCAACTGCCGGTTGAACGACTCGCGGCGCAAGCTGCCGACGACGACTGCAATGTGATAGGCCATGATTCGCTTCCTTGTGGTGTGGCGCCCGTAGGCGCAAAAGGGTACGAGTTGTCCATCATAGGCAAAAGGCAGAGGCGCTGTGATGGCCGACGGCAAAATGCTAATCGGTGGCTATTGGGGACAGTGCAACCGGGCTGATCGACAGTGGATAACCTTGCTCTTCAAAAAGTTATCCACAGATTCACTGAATAACCTTGTGGATAAGTGGTACTTTTGCCTTGTCAATCAAGCGCGCTTTCGGTGCGGGAACTTTTGAGGCAAACGGCGGTTTGGCGCTGTATCGCTCGACGGAAAGCTGTCGTGTCCGGCATTTCTGACCGGCAATACGCGCGCAGCGAGAGCGAATTTACTTTTTGGAGAATTCAGCCATGAGCTTGAACTATGCAGGGAAGTCCCACGATGAAGCGGTGGCCGCTCGCAAGAAGGAAAAGCAGCGGGCGCAGGAGCAAGCGGGCGGAGAAATGGCCGTCGACGGCACGGAAGCGGACGCTGTACACAGCTGCGGTGAATTGTCCGAGCGCGGCAAAGAAGTCTGGCGTCGCGGCAGCGGTATGGACGGCGGTGGGAAGATCTAGGAGTTTTTGAAGCCTCCAGTCGCCGGTAGCGCGGGAGCCGTGCGTTGCGCGCCGGGGCACGGTTTTTTCCACTCTTGCGCGGTTCGCGCGGCGGATCGCCGAGGCAGCAAAAAGCGAGTCAGCCTTCGCGTAAAGGCGTCGCGGTTTCTCGCGGAAGCCAGCAGGCCGGTCTCACCACGGCTCCTCACAAAGAATAAGGCCAGTCACTCCGGGACGGCGATGTCGCCATCCACCAGCTGCCAGCCGTAGGTCTCGGCAAACAACTGCGCCGCGTCGGCGTCGTCGAAAAAGGGCATGTCAGCATGCCCCTGAAACGGGTAGATCACCCGCTCGTCGCTCAAGCGGAGCACTTTCAGCGTCGGCACAGTACCACTCGAGGTACGGCGCGAAGACGCCGTCACCTGATAATTCGCGCGGCCCGTGAGAGCCGGAAGACTCGCGCGCTGAGAACGCCTGGAAGCCGGACTTGCCATTGGCGTACGCATCAAAGTCCAGCGATCGACTGGCCAGCGACCATGCCGTCGATAACCTGCTCTGCGTAACTCGCTGAAGCAACGCGCGCGTCGCCGGCCACGCCGAACGGTGAACGGCTCGGCACGCGGAAAACGCGGCTGCTAGTCATGGTGTCGTCGGTGCCGCGCCGGCAGATTCGCACGGCGGCGTCGAAGCCCGCATCGTAGTGGCGGGCGCCATCGAGACCGCGCGGCTGGTGCGGATAGACCAGCGGATAAATCTCCAGACCTCGATAGCTTCGGATTGTATTGCTCATGGTGTTCGTCTCCGGTGAAGGCTTTCGTTGAGCGTAGCGTCCTGCCGGGCGCAATGCCCGCCGATCGCGGCGTATCCACGAAACGTGATATTGATCGACGATGCGCGCGAAGAACGGCCGTTCAGCAGGCCGGAGTGACGTCACCGTGGAGCGGGTAGGAGGAAGGGGACCCCGTTCGCCGGGGCGCTCTAATGGTGAGGCGTTTGCGTCAGGGACTGCGCAAGATGCGCAGGAGAACTGCAAGCTGTTGACCCACTGTACCACGTTAGTAGGGCGAGCGTTAAACGCATTTGCGTGTCAGGCCCGACTGTTGCTTCGGAGTGCCGCGTATCGTTTGCAGCCCGTGTGACGGGCGAGGTTCGCGGACGGTTCTCCAGACGAAAAAAGGGCGCCATTGTCGGCGCCCTTTTTCTGGTCTTGCTGGCTTCTTCGGATTAGTTGCCGAAAAACACGTTGCAATATGAAGCCGGCCCATTGCACTGTGCCGGGGTGGCAGCGTGCGCTGCGCCAGACGCCGCGGCAAACAGAGCAACTGAAGCTATCAGGACGGAAAAAATGCGTTTCATGGTACGACTCCTCTTCGGCGTTTGGTTCGCGATCGGGTGCGATCGATGGGGTGAAGAATATCGATTCAGCGCCCGCTGACAAACAGCGAAGACAGGAAGACAATTTCTTGAATAATGAAATAATCGGGAAGGATTCTTGGGGCGGCCCCCTGGATCGTGCGTTCTCCCGTTCGTGATCGCGCGCGGCGGCCGTCACGGAGAACGTCGTACGGGCAGCCGTGGGCTCGGGTGAATCGCCGGAATGGGAGCGAGTTGAGCAGGCGGTCAGCGTAGCGCGCAATGGTGCGACGGTGCGAAAGAGCGCGAGGCGTCGTCCGGCTCGTCTAGCGCTCGCCGGCGGGCGTGTCCTGATAGCGCGCGAGGAAACGTGCGTGCGACGCTTCATCGATTGAAACGGGATGCGAGGTCGTACCCGCCGGATGCTTCTCGAGTTGGGCCCGTGTGCGTATCGGCCGACGCTGAAAATTGCCGCCGCAATTCGGGCAGACATTGCGCAGCCTGGTGAGCGCACACACCTCGCAGAAGGTGCACTCGTAAGTGCAGATCATGGCGTCGGATGCGTTCGGCGGCAGTGACTTGCCGCATCCCTCGCAGGACGGTCTCAGTTCAAGCATGGTGGCTCCGCATTTCAAAACAGCAAGGCGCAGAACGGCGCCTCGCCTGCCGGACAGTGTAAGTGGCACCGGCAAGCAGGAATTGACAGCCGCGCGTCAATTCCTGCCAATGCCGCGAAAGCCTGTTTCGCCGTTACGGGAGCACCGTCCACAACGCAAACGTCAGCGCAAGGCCGACGACTGACACGATTGTCTGCAACACCGACCAGACTAGCACCGTCTGTTTCAATTGCAGCCCGAAGTACTCGCGAACCATCCAGAAGCCGGCGTCGTTCACGTGGCAGAAGAACACGGAGCCTGCGCCGATGGCGAGCGCCATCAGCGAATTGTGTGTCGTGCTCAGACCCGCGACGACCGGCGCGACGATACCCGCCGTCGTGGTAGTGGCAACCGTCGCCGAGCCCGTCGCCTGGCGCAACGCTACCGCGATCAGCCACGCCAGCAGAATCAGCGGCATGTGCGCACCGACCGCGATCTTGCCGATCGTCGTGCTGATGCCCGCGACAACCAGCGCCTGCTTCAGCCCGCCGCCCGCGCCGATGGTCAGCAGCAGCGCGGCGATGGGCGGCAAGCTCTTGCGCAGAATGCCGCCGACGCGCTCGCGTGCCATACCTCGGGACCAACCCAGCGCCACGACGGCGAACAGCACGGTGAGGCCGAGCGCGACCAGCGGCTCACCGAGGAAATTCAGCGTATTGAACAGGAACGTCTCGGGCTGAAGCAGCAGCTTGGCGACCGTGCGACCCAACATCAACACGACGGGCAACAGGATGGTGATGAGGGAGATCGCGAAACTCGGCGGCTCGCCGGTGTCTTCCCTGGCGCTGAAGAGCTCGCCCAATTCTTCCGGTTCGGCCACCTGCATACGCCTCGACAACCAGATGCCATAGAGCGGGCCCGCGAGAATCACTGCTGGAATCGCTACGATGAGGCCGAGCCCGAGCGTCAGGCCGAGATCGGCGTGCAGCGCACTCACGGCGATCAATGGACCCGGATGCGGCGGCAGAAGCGCGTGAAGCGTGGTCATGCCGGCCAGCGCAGGAATCGCGATACGCAGGATCGGTTGCTGCGAACGGCGCGCCATGACGAAGATGATCGGCACCATCATCACGAGGCCCACTTCGAAGAAGAGCGGCAAGCCGATGATCAGCGCGACCACCGCCATCATCCACGGCAGCGTGCGCGGCGTGGAGTGCCTGAGAATGGTCGAGACGAGCCGGTCGGCAGCGCCGGATTCGGCCATGAGCGCACCGAGCATGGCGCCGAGCGCGATGATAATGCCGACGTCGCCGAGCAACGCGCCAGCCCCTTTACTGAATGCACTGGCGACGGCCTCGAGCGGCAGGCCAGCGGCAAAGCCCGCAGCGAACGTGCCGACCAGGATCGACAGAAACGGCGCGAGCTTCAGTGCGCTGATGAAAACGATGATCAGTGCGAGGCCGAGCACACACGAAAGAATCAATTGGGTGTCGTGGGATGACCACGGCGCGAGCGTTGTTGTCAGAGGCACGGTGTCCCTTCGGGTCGAGAGTGACGCAGCCGCGGCCGCGAGCGGAAGACGAATTCTAGCGGGTGGTGGTGGTACGACGCAGCAAGGCTGGCGAGATCGTGGCTCTGTGAGCTTCGTTCGTTCGCGTGATTTGCTTATGCGAATTTATCGGTTCGTCCAGGCTTGCAGACGAATTATTGTCGGAGCCAATCGGTCCATTTTGCGTCCGTCTTTTTTACGAGCCTCTTTATGTCACGTCATCCGCTGCTCACGCGCCGCGCGTTTATCGCCGGTGTGGGCGCTTCGCTGGCCGCCGCCACGCTGCCCGCCGTCTCTACATCCGTTTTCGCTGCCGGTGCGCACGCCAAGGAATTTCGCATCGGCTATCAAAAGGCTGCCAATACCCTCGTATTGCTGAAGTCGCACGGCACGCTCGAAAAGCGCCTCGCGCCGCTCGGCATCACCGTCAAATGGACCGAGTTTCCCGCCGGACCTCAGCTGCTCGAAGGACTGAATGTCGGCGCCATCGACTTCGGCTATGTCGGCGAGGCGCCGCCGGTGTTCGCACAAGCCGCCGGCGCGAATTTCGTCTACGTCGCCTATGAAATTCCGACGCCGCATGCCGAAGGCATCCTGGTGCATCAGGATGCGCCGATCAAGACGCTGGCCGATCTGAAGGGCAAGAAAATCGCCTTTAACAAGGGCTCGGACGTTCATTGGTTTCTGGTCGCCGCCCTGCAGAAAAGCGGCGTGAAGTACAGCGACATTCAGCCAGTCTATCTGGCGCCCGCCGATGCCCGCGCGGCCTTCGAACGCGGCGCGATCGATGCGTGGGCGATCTGGGATCCGTTCCTCGAAGCGGCGAAGCGGCAGTCGAATGCGCGCTTACTTGCGGATGGCGAGGGTATCGTGAGCCATCACCAGTTCTTCCTCGGCGCGCGGTCGTTCGCGCAACAGAACGGCGATGTACTCGCGATCACGATGGACGAAGTCGGCAAAGAGGGCGCGTGGGTGCGGGGGCACTACAGCGAGGCCGCCGCACAGCTCGCCCCCATTCAAGGCCTCGATGCAGGCGTGATCGAAGCAGGCTTGCGGCACTACGCGCACATCTATAAGCCCGTCGACGCGAACGTGCTTGCGGAACAACAGCATATCGCCGACACGTTCAGCGAATTGCGCATCATCCCGACGAAGATCGTGACGAAAGATGCAGCGTTGCCCGCCAGCAACGTTTAGACAACTGGGTTGACGTCCAACCTCGCTTTGCTCGCTTCGTCACGCCGCTCACGCGAATAGCGCAGCGATTTCTTCGGGCGGGCGGCCGATCACGGCTCGCCCGTTTCGCACGACGATTGGCCGTTGCAGAAGAATGGGGTGCTCCGCCAATGCTTCGTATAACTGAGTGTCGGTCAGCGTGGCGTCGGAGAGGTGGAGTTCTTTGTACTCGGCTTCGGTGTCGCGGATCATGTCACGGACTGCGCAGCCAAGTTGCGTGTGGAGTTGCTGGAGCTGGGCGACCGTGAGGGGATGCTTGAGGTATTCGACGATTTCCGTTGCTTCGTTTGCGCTGTTGTAAGTGCTGGAGATCAGCTCGCAGGCTGCACGCGATTTCGAGCAACGCGGGTTGTGGTAGATCGTGATCATAAGTTGTGTGGGGCGGTGGTGACGGATAAGTCGTGGACTGCGCGTGTGCGTCGGCCTTTGTGGATCGGTTGCTATGTGAGATTTTAGCGGGTGAGTAGGGGCGGCGCCGCGGAGCTTCGGTACCCATGGACGCGGCGATCCGTGCGCGAAACTGATTTGCGGCGGCTGGTGACTTTTGTCGTGGTGGGTGACGCGTAATAGGCGCGTTGTGCCAGCGATCCAAATTGAAGATGCGAGTTTTTCTGTTCGCGTGCGTAGTGAATTTATTGGATTGGTGCGGAATGGCGCGCGGTGCGGGGCGGCGCGCCGGTGCTCTTACCGCGGGGGGGTCTATGCATCCACTCGTCCCATAGGGACGCGTGGATGCTTTAGCACTGTCCGGCGTCTGGGCTCTTAGTTTTTGCAGATTACAACGGCAGACGGACTGCGCTGGGCGCGGCGTCTGAGTGCTGAACGTGCGGCTCCGTTTTCCGCAGGGATTTTGGGTTTATGCGCATAAAGCGCCTGAACTGACGTGCTGCGTCTGACATCCATTCCTTCGCGACCCTTTTCGCAGTTCCCCACTGAGCTGAGTCTCCGTGGGTTAGGACCGGATCCGCTCTTCGCTGTCCGCCTGCCCAACGTCCAAGGTATGAAAAGCCGATTGCTGTGGCCGCGCATTGAAACGCGGATCCGACTCGCGTCGGCAAGTCACGCTCGTCAAAAATCCTGCGGCGAATTTATGCGCATAGATTCGCCAGCCAACATAAGCAGACCTACGGCCCGCTCACAATCAACGCATGTCGCATCACCACCAACGCGCGCGTTGAGCAATCACAACTATGCCGACGCAGCTCAACTCACTCGACTCCGCGCATCGTTAGCCTGCTCGCCCCGAAGCCTCTAACTGACCCGCTGACCCGACCGTCCAACGCCACAGGCAGTCCTTACCCCAAAGCAGTGACGGAAGCTCGGGTAAGCATCAAGCCGAAACCGCCCTCGCCCCAGCAACATTCGCATTGCCGCAGCGCCTCCTTTATGCGCATAAACCTATTCCGAACGGCTAATCCTTATCGCAATTACTCAAAAACGATTGAAATACAAAATCATCCAGGTAAAATCCATCTGCGTCTAAAAAGAGGAGGTGAAGATTGGCAGCAGAAATCATCGCGGTAACTCAGCAGAAGGGCGGGGTCGGGAAGAGCACTATCGCGATGCACCTGGGCGCTGCGTTTCATGAGAAGGGCAAGCGCGTCCTCGTCGTCGACGCAGACGGCCAAAACACACTGATCCACTGGGCCAGTGCATCATCAGACGGCGATACTGGTATCCCATTTCCGGTCGTCAACCTCTCCGAAGCCGGTAGCCAAATCCATCGCGAGATCAAGAAGTTCGTGGCGGACTACGACATCATCGTCGTCGACTGCCCGCCCTCGATCACCGAGAAGGTCTCCGGCGTCGTTCTGCTCGCCGCGAGTGTCGCCGTGATCCCGACATCGTCATCGCCCGCCGACTATTGGTCGAGTATCGGATTGGTGAAGCTAGTCCAGCAAGCGCAGCTCATGAATGAAGACCTGCGCGCTGTCTTCCTCCTCAATAAGACCGAAGAAAAGCGGATGTTGACGCGCGAACTAAAACGCGCGCTGGAAGAGCTTGGGTTCCCGTTGCTCAAGACACAGATCCCGACTCGCGAGGCCTATAAGCAGGCTATGGCGTTAGGACAAACGGTGCTTCAAATGAATGATCGCGGCGCCAAGCTTGCCGCTATTGAAGTACGGGCGTGCGCGAACGAGATCGCCGCCTTGCTCCCGTGAAATTTATGCGCATAAAGGACCCTGAATGAAACCCTCCCAATTCGCCAAAGGCTTTCAAGCACGTCCTGATTCGACCAGCAGCGAAAAGCGAACCGCGCTCGATCGCCTGAACGCCATCGACGGTCTGGTCAAGAATGACCCCAGGAATAGCGAAGCGGCGGGGCGCATCATCGCCCCCGTCGCCCCGCCGCAAAGTGTCATCGAAGCTGACACGGTCGACGCAGCCAACGAATCCGCGGCCTACCGCACATGGCGGATCGAGCACGGCTACCGGCCGGGTCAAGTCATCGAGCTCGCACTCAAAACGATCAAGCCGAGCCCGTTCAATCCGCGGCATTTCTATCTGAAGTCGTCGATAGCCGAACTCGCGGTCAACCTCGCAAAGCAGGGGCAGCAGCAGGCAATTCACGTCATTCCGGATTACGACAGTCCCGGCACCTACTTCGTCAGCGATGGCGGCCGGCGAGTGCGTGCCCTGAAAGAAGCGAACAAGGAATCGGTGAAGGCGATCGTCATTGATCTGCCGATCGGTATCCAGAGTTACAAGCTCGGCTACGACCTCAACGTTCAACGTGATTCGCAAACGGTATTCGACAATGCGGTGGTCTGGAGACGGTTTCTCGACGACCGCCATTTCCAGAGCCAGAAGGAACTCGCCGAACACCTCGGGCTGGACGAGTCGACCGTCGCGGTTGCTCTGTCGATTTCCAAATTGCCTGAGGTCGTCATGCATGAGATGGTGGCGCGCCCCGACCGATTCGGCTCGAACATGGCATACCAGGTAGGTCGTTACCACACGGCCCGCGGCGCCGATGCCACGCTGCGTCTGATCAACAAGATCCTGTCGGACGATCTGAGCACGCGGCAAGTCGCTGACATCGTCAAGGGCCGAGCGAGCGCTCAGGAAAGCACCAAACCCGCGGGCCGCCAACGCTACGCGCAACGCCTGGAAATCAAACTCGACGGCGTGTCGGTCGGCGATCTTAAATCGTATGGGGATGATCGAATCGAACTGCGCCTGAAGGGTCTTACGCGCGAAAAACGCGACGATATCCTTCGGCAAATTGAAAAGATGTTGAAGTAAAAACGTTTGACGGCGGTAGGGCAGGGCTATCATCGATAGCCGCGCCCCGCCCAACGGTTACGCCGCGCGCGATTGGCTCAGCGTGAAGGCAAGCAAGTCCCCATCGGTAGGCTCGCCCCAGGTCTTGCGAGCCAGCCAGTCGAAGAATGCCGTCTCGACAATCTTCGAATCGAGCCCCCGACGACGCCAGTCGTCGCGCATATGCGTGCCGAGTCCCGGCAATTCATCTTCTTCAAACGACTGCCGCGCGATCTCCCGCTCGGACTCACCTTGTTCGTCGTACAGTTCGCGCGCTTCCTTACGACGATACGCCGAATACTCGCCAAGCAAGCGGGCCTTGAGGTCGTCGGCCGGCGCGGCAATCGCGGCCTTGCCACCGCTGCCCGACGGCAACGCTTCGACGGGCGGCGCATAACCCTTCTTCAACGCGTCCTTGAACAGTGCGGGCGCACTGCGCACCGGCGGCAACGACGTGCTGCGCATGCGTTGCTCGGTCATCTGAAGCGCCGCGCGAATGCGATTTTCTTCGCTGTCGGCGTACAGCGTTTGCGCCTCTTTCAGCGGGATGCCGATCTTCACCATCCGGTCGACCAGCGTGCTATCGAACACGTTCGGATGCTCGTCGAGCGCGAGCATCGGCTGCTTGCGTTCGGTCACGCGGAACTGGATCTCGGCGACGCGACGTCCTTCGCGATGTTCGATCAATTCGACAAAGATGTTGGTGACGGCGTTGACCTCGGCGATAGCCGGGCGCAGGTAATCACGCTTGAAATACTTGTACTCTCGCTTTGCCTCATCCCCCGCTTCCGTGTCCGGTGTGCCGGAGAGGATCGGACGCCACCATTCCCACGTCTCGCGCATTGTCAGGTGGCTCGGGTTAGTCAGGTAACGCACGCAAATCTCGTAAAGCGCGAGACCCGCGCTACTGCGCAGTTGACTCTGGAACTGCAGACTCAGACGGGCGTACTGAACCGGATCGAGCAGCTTTTTCTTGATCTTCGGCGCAAACGAAAATTCCACCCAGACGCGGCGGGTGGTGGGATCTTCGAGAATTTCGGCGTCGGCAATCAGCGTGGAAATACCCCATTTCCGGCCCGGCTTCTGACTGGACGTGCCGGTGCTCCACTCGACCTGCACAGACACCATACGCCGCAAGTGTTCCTTGACGAGCGCGGTGTCATTGGAGTCAAACGCGGAGTTCGCGACGATGTCGGACAGCAAGGCCCGATACGTGTCGCCGGATTCGTCCGCTTGCTGAGCCACGGCGAGGAGCACGTTGAACAGCTTGCGGGTAAGGAGCGTGATTTTGCCGCTTTTAGGCTGAATCGCGATCGCCTCGACGGCTTTGCGCAATTCAGCCGAGCTCGGGCTGACTACATCGGTCTTCTTCGCGCGCTTCGTGGCCATGCGTCTGGTCGAGGATGGATTTGGCGAGAGCATACCGGCTGCGGTGATACCCGTCTATAGCGTACGTCTCACCGTTCGCGGTGAAGTGAGTTTACGAAGACGGACTCACCTCCAGCCACTCCCGAAAACCCTCACCTCAGCCATTTCCTGCCAGGTTCAGGTCTTCCTTGCAGGTCGCGGACTTGGCAAATTCGCGCCATTTCCGCCGAACGGACGAACGCCTGTGATTCGATCCCGAATCTTCTCACCTCAAAAATTTTCGTGAATTTCGGCCACAAGCGCGCCCGCGCGCCGGGAGCCTTCACACTCCGATCAAGTCGTCGAACAAGTTCTGAGGAGGAGTCGGCTAACCGGCAAGGAAGGTGTCCATGCCAAACCCGCGAGGTCGGCAGGCGGACTGTCGAAGCGGCGCCATCTGCCCGTCTCACGTCTAGGGTATGTCGCCCGCCCGCCGCACTGTTCCGACAGATGCCTCCGGCCGCGACACGCCCCTCACACCCCGCTACAGGCGCCCCGCTGCGCCCTTCGGCCCCGCCTGACACGCGCTCTCTGCCGTGGCCCCAGGCAGACCTGGCGCGACGCCTTGCACAAGCATCCCGCGCATTTCCGATGGCGCGCTAGGTCGAGCCGCCAGCATTGCCCTTCAGTCGTCGCTACAAGTACTACTTGCGCGAGGTTTATTGTCGGTACCAAAGCGAGCGCATGTCTCGATCAGTTTCCGCTCGATCCTCCCACCCACCCCCGAAAAAGCTCACCTTAAGGGTGGCGGAGCGCTCCGAACGACGCGGTCTCCAGACGTGCCAAGCTCCAAAACCACCCGAAAACAGTCCCGCAAAATCTCACCTTCGACACATCTGAAGGCATCCGCTCACGGCCAAGCAGGGCCCCCGAAAAACCTCACCTTCGCGGATCAAGTGAAAAATGTTCCATGATTTCAATGGCTTAAGTTTGTTTCTTTGACTGCGTCGCCGATGGGACCTCCCGTAAAACCTCACCACAACGGGCCTCTTAGTGAAGTCCGCAGCTACCGATCGCAACCAGAATGGTCCTGAAAAACCTCACCATTCCAATTCCGCGTCCATCAACCGGAAACGCGCTCGGCACCATCAGCCGGGCTTCTCAGCACCATAACAGCCGTTTTGATCCTGTATTTCCTCACCTCATCGATCGCGCGGCCCTAAAAGAACTCCCGAAAACTCTCACCTTTGCCACAGGCCGGGCATTTTTCCAGCGCAGCTCTCGCTCAAGACCCCATCTCCTGCATTCCCTCACCTTTGCGACATAGAGAGCGGCAACCTGACCACCCTCGACGACAGCGCTCAAGCGAAAACACCGTCTCGCTCCCGAAAACCCTCACCTTAAGCCCCCCGATGCACAGAAATGAGGCAAAACTGGGCTCCGCGCCCCGTAAAATCTCACCTTAGGTTCGCGTTTTCTCCTGACTTGACTCACCCATGGGGTTAGCGGCCTCAAAATAAGGCCCGAAGTGGGCTGCGGAGCGCATCCTGAAAGCGCTCACCTTAGCCGTGACCGAAGCTTGAACCGACTTTCGAGCATGGCCGGGCGATCTGCGGCGCTCAGCTCCTGCAAAACCTCACCTTTGGTTCTACCGCACTCTTGGGATGGTTCCTGAACCCGCTCACGTTCTGTCCCGGACCCGCTCACCGTGGCCCCCGAACCTCATCACTCGACATTCCCGCAAGACCTCACCACGTCTCCCGAAAAGCTTCACCTTATCGGGCTGGAACCCTTGCCAGATAAGGCTTTGCCGTGGCGTTAACGTTTTTAACATGGGTTCAAAGGTGTTTACTTTTATTACTCTCTAGAACTTCACCCCGCGTGTCCTTCGGACAAAGCTTTCCAACCAACATCGTTCTCAGCAAGGTTCGTGAAACAGTGCGCGATCGCTGGAAAACCTATAAAAACTCTTTCTTTACAAGAGCTTATTGGCTATTCTTCGTTTTGTTTCACGGAAAAGTCGAGCTGGTGGCAATCGGACTACGCACACCAGGCGGCAAAGTAGGCCTTTTCGCCGAATCCAACTCCGCCAAGACAAATACGTAGCAAACAATACGTAAATTGTTATGATCTATCCAATTCGAGCGACATCGAGGTATACATGAATCTGGATCAGGAACGGCAAACCATTCGGAACGAGCTTGAAACGCTGCGCGCCAACGGGGCACGGCGGCAAGACCTTTCGCTCCATGCCTGCAAGCGGCTCTTTTTTGATCTTGGCATTCGCCCATCCATGGCAACCGTTCGCGATCTGACCCAGACCGGCAGCGCGAGCGACATCCCAAAAGACATCGACCACTTCTGGGAGCGCATTCGAAACGTGTCGCGCCTAAAAGTGGGGGCCGGCGCGATCCCCAAAGCGTTGGAAGATCGTGCCGGTGAGCTATTGGGCGCACTTTTCGAAGAAGCGGTCTCCCATGCGCGCGCCACGCTCGACGACGAACGCGAAGAAATGCGGGTGCAAATGGCCATCGCCGACCAGCGCGCACGAGAAGCCGAAATTCGCCAGCAAGCATCGGAAGACGCGATCAAGCGCAGCGAACTGCGAGCGGAGGCCGGCTGGGAACGCGTTCGGGCGCTGGAAGCCGAGCTTTCGAGCGCGACCACACACGGTAATGCTCATCAGGAAGGCTTACAGGCAACGGTGCGCCGGCTCGATCAAGAAAACGAAGCGCTTCGTCAACGTCTCGACACTGAATTCGCGACCAATGCGACGCTACGGGACCGGATCGACGCCTTGCACGTCGAATTGCGCCAAAGTACCGAACACTATGCGCAACAGATCAAGGATGCAGTTGCCGAGGCCGAGCGGCGCGTCAAGCCAATGCTGGTCGAGCTCGACTCCTTACGCAGCATGGCGGCGACTTATCAGTCCGGACTGCGCGACGCCAGCCGCAAAGAATTCGAGTTCATTCAGCAGATCGCCACGGCCAAGGCACGCGGCGACCGGTTGGAAGCCCAACTGCGTGAGCAATCCGACGAAGTGGATGCGCTGACGAAAGAGGTCGCCGTCCTGCGTGGCCGGCAAGGTATCGATCCGGCAGTCGCCGGCCTGCTCTGCTCGCTGGTCGAAGCCGGCCGGCTGACGGACGATGAGTTGAGGGCGATCGGCACCGCGGCGGATGGTCATGTCCCTCTACCGTTGCGCTGCCCCAAATGTGAAGAAGGTGAGCCCGAACTGTCGCAGGTAAATCACCGCTTCGAACTGCAATGTCCTGAGTGCGATCACTCGTCGGGTCTCGGCGAATCAAGGCTGGAGGCGGTTCGCCGGTTCCAGTCGAGCGGCTCGGTGACGGCGCCGGCATGACGAAGTGACGCAGTGCAATAGCGGATAAAGCGACAAAGGTGAGGAAATTCGGGACTCGAAAGGTGAGGAGTTTCAGGACTCGCCAGCTCCCCTTTTCCTCGTCGAACGCCCGTCGCGCCTAGGTGCGGCCAACGGCGGTACAGCCGGATCCGGAACGTCGGCGGCCGGGGAATCCTGCTGATCCATCCAGTTTTGCCACGCGCGATACAGGCGGTTCGCCGACACCGCCTGCACAAATCCCAACCATTGCCCGACCAGTTCCGCCTCGACCCCGCTCTCGAACAGATCCGCTGCGAACGTGTTGCGCAACGTCTGCGGACTGGCCCGCGACGCCCGCGACGCGGCAATTCCGGCCCCGTCGATCAAGGCGTCGACCGCGCGCAGCATGGTGGCCTTATGCATCGGACGTCCAGAGGGAGACGCGGGAAAAACCAGATTGCCGGCCAGTTCCGAAAGACGTCTTTCCGCGAGCCACGCATCGAGAATGGCTGCGGCGAAGGGCGCGAGCCGTGTGCGCCGCGTGAGCATTGGATTCGGCGACTCGATTGTCACCCAGGGCGAGCCGCCATTCACGCAACTAACCGGAAGCGCAGCGGCTTCGCCGGTTTTCAGTCCGCCCCCGAGGAACACCGCAATCAATGCACGGTCGCGCCGCTCACGCCAGCGCTGCGCCTTGGACAAACTCGGCAATGGTGAAAATAGATGGGCAATCAACGCGGTTCGTTCGGGGTGGCTGAGAAAGCCGGTGGGCTCGTTATCGCGTGCGTTGCGCCACGCTGCTTCTCCATCCTGAGCAATAAAGCGCGCAGGATTTGTCGAAGCGGATTCGATTTCGCGCACATGGTCGAGTACGCGTTCGATCAGCCGCAAATACCGCACGCGCTGCGTTTTTCGGACCTCAAGTCCGGCGACGAATTCAGCGATCGTGTGAGCATCCACGGTGACCAGACTCTTCTGGCGTATGCCCAGCCAATCGAGAAAAAGCCCCCATTGCGCCTGATAGACTTCAGCGGAAGAACGTCGGAAATGCTGCTTGGCAAGCCACGCGTCGAAGGCAATTTGCGGGTCGCGACGCCAGTCGTCACGTTGTTGATCAAAGAGATCCGTGGACGGCGTGGGTCGCGGGACAGGGTCGTTCAGATGAGGAGGTGACATGCGCCAATTTTCCGTTAGTTGCACCCATTTTAGGCGGCAACTCATAGAAACGCAGCCTTCAGTCGCCCCATGCGCGTGCGCGCTTGAGGGGAGCGTTCTGGGACGACGGTTTGGCAGCGCGGCGTGCCGCCTCTTCGTACGCGCTGACTGCGAACGCGAACACCGCGGGTAGCGCGGTGGAGGTGCCGAAGTCCACCGCCTCATCCGTTTCCGGATAGGGCAGATCGGATGGCCGTTGAAACAGCCCCAGCATGAGTGCGTCGTGCCGGCTGGCAAACCCGAGGTCCGCGAGCGCCTCGGCCTCAATCGCATGCAGCAAACGCCAGGTGAGCGGCACCTCCTGCACGATGTAGCGCGCAGCGATATTGCGCACGATGCGTTCGAGATCACGCGCTGCAGTTTGATAGCGCAGCGCGGCCAGAGCGTGGTCGGTCGAGTCGGTTATCAGGTTGTTCATGATCGGCTCCAGTCGATACCCTGTACTGTACAAATATACAGTGTTCGGCGCAACCTCGTCCGCTGTTCCGATTCCGCCAACTACTAGCTACGGTGCGCCCGACTACGCGGCGCTCAGCCGTGTATGACCACGAGCAGCGCCTTCGCTTCGCCCTTGCCGGCGTTGCGGATTGCATGCGGCTCGTCGGCGACATAGCGCGCGGTGTCCGCCGCCTTGAGCCGTTTCGTCGTGCCGGCCGCCTCGATCTCGATCGATCCCTGCAACACGGTCAGGTGCTCGCGCGTGCCGGGCTCGTGCGCGTTCGAGGCCAACGCTCCGCCCGGCTGCAGCGTCAATTCATACCACTCGAACTTGCCGGCCAGCTCGATGGGCCCCCACACGCGCAACTGGTACTTGGCGTCGTGCCCGCTCAACGTGGGAATCTCGTGCGGACCAGAGACGGCGATCGCTTCCGGGGCCTTTTGCGGCGCGAACAGCGAATCGAGACTGACGCCGAGTGCGTTGGTCAACCGCCAGGCGACCGCAATGGTCGGATTGGCCTTGTCGCGTTCGATCTCCGAGAGCATCGATTTCGACACGCCGGCTGCGCGCGACAGGTCGTCGAGCGTCATGCGCCGTTCAGCGCGCAAACGCTGAATCTGTTCGCCGACGCGCGGCGGCGCCGCGATTGCGGAGACCGCGGCTGCGCCTGAGCCGGGTGCCGCGTTGACCGCGGCCCGGCGGATACCCGAACTTGCCATTTCCTGACCCATCGTTTAGAGTTGTTCGACATACCGGATTTTAGTTCGAAAAAACGAAAATATCCGATAAAACTGACAGCCGACTATAACAGGCCGCTCCGTCGTCGCATATGCCGAACACGCTGACACGGGCGCTTTCACCCATTCAGGAGTCTGGTTCATGCGTGACCTTTACCTTGCCCATTTGCGCGACACCCTCGAGCAGATTCGCGCTGACGGCTTTTACAAGAACGAACGCGTGATCGCCAGCCCGCAATCGGCTGACATTCGTCTTGCCAACGGCACGGCCGTGCTCAACTTTTGCGCGAACAACTACCTGGGCCTCGCCGACGACGCCCGGTTGATCGAGGCCGCCAAGCAAGGTCTGGATAGCGACGGCTTCGGCATGGCGTCGGTACGCTTCATTTGCGGCACGCAGACCGTGCACAAAGAGCTGGAAAAAGCGCTCGCCGCGTTTTTGCAAACCGACGACTGCATCCTCTACTCCAGTTGCTTCGACGCAAACGGCGGCCTGTTCGAAACACTGCTCGACGAAAACGACGCGATCATCAGCGACGAACTGAATCACGCGAGCATCATCGACGGTGTGCGGCTTTCGAAGGCGAAACGCTTTCGCTACAAGAACAACGATCTCGCCGATCTCGAAGCAAAGCTGATCGAAGCAGACGCTGCCGGTGCGCGCTTCAAACTGATTGCCACGGACGGCGTGTTCTCCATGGACGGCATCATCGCCGACCTCGCCGGCATCTGCGATCTGGCCGACCGTTACGGCGCGCTCGTGATGGTCGACGACTCGCATGCGGTGGGTTTTGTCGGCGACCATGGACGCGGCACGCCGGAACATTGCGGCGTGCTGTCGCGCGTCGACATCATCACCGGCACGCTGGGCAAAGCATTGGGCGGCGCATCGGGCGGCTACGTGGCCGCGCGCAAGGAGATCGTGGAGTTGCTCCGGCAGCGCTCACGTCCCTATCTGTTTTCGAACACGCTGACGCCGAGCATTGCCGCGGCATCGCTAAAGGTGCTCGAACTGCTGGCCAGCGAGGAAGGTGCCCAGCTGCGCGCGCGCGTGCGAGAAAACGGCGCTCACTTCCGCGGCAAGATGAGCGCGCTCGGCTTCACACTCGTGCCCGGCGAACACCCGATCATTCCGGTCATGCTCGGCGACGCGCAACTGGCTTCGAAAATGGCCGATGCGCTCCTGAAGGAAGGGGTCTATGTGATCGGCTTCTCGTTCCCGGTGGTGCCGAAAGGGCGCGCGCGCATTCGCACACAAATGAGCGCCGCACATACGCGCGAGCAGATCGACCGGGCGGTGGATGCATTCGCGCGCGTCGGCCGTGAACTCGGCGTGATCTGATACGGAGGCGCACATGAAAGCATTGGCAAAACTCGAACGCGCTCCCGGGCTCACGCTTACGGACGTCAAGAAACCCGAAGTCGGCCACAACGACGTGATGATCCGGATCACGCGCACCGCGATCTGCGGCACCGACATTCATATCTGGAAGTGGGACGACTGGGCGCAGAAAACGATTCCCGTGCCGATGCATGTCGGCCACGAATACGTGGGTGAAATCGTCGAGATGGGCCAGGAAGTACGCGGCTTTGCGATCGGCGATCGCGTGTCGGGCGAAGGACATATCACGTGCGGCTTCTGTCGCAACTGTCGGGCCGGCCGCAGGCATTTGTGCCGCAATACGGTGGGCGTCGGCGTGAATCGTGAAGGCGCGTTCGCCGAGTATCTGGTGATTCCGGCCTTCAACGCGTTCAAGATTCCGCCCGAGATTTCCGACGACCTCGCCGCGATTTTCGATCCGTTCGGCAACGCCACGCATACCGCGCTGTCGTTCAATCTGGTCGGCGAGGACGTGTTGATTACCGGCGCCGGACCCATCGGCATCATGGCCGTGGCGATCGCCAGACATGTCGGCGCGCGCAATGTCGTGATTACCGACGTCAACGACTATCGCCTCGAACTCGCGCGCAAGATGGGCGCGACGCGTGCGGTCAACGTCTCGCGCGAATCATTACGCGACGTGATGGCGGACCTGCACATGACGGAAGGTTTCGACGTCGGGCTGGAAATGTCCGGTGTGCCGAGCGCATTCACCGGCATGCTCGAAGCGATGAACCACGGCGGCAAGATCGCGCTGCTCGGCATTCCGCCCGCGCAGACCGCAATCGACTGGACTCAGGTGATCTTTAAAGGCCTCGAAATCAAGGGTATTTATGGGCGCGAGATGTTCGAGACCTGGTACAAGATGGTCGCGATGCTGCAAAGCGGCCTGGATCTCTCGCCGATTCTCACGCACCATTTCAAGGTCGACGATTATCGCGAAGCGTTTGCCACGATGCTCTCAGGCGAGAGTGGCAAGGTGATTCTCGACTGGACCGCCGCGTGACGCGTGAGCTAGCACGCCGACGCGCGCTTGCGCGCGTCATTGCTCGCAATCGCGAGTCGCCAATCGCCAGCCGCAGCGCCCAGTACAAACGCTCAGCCCGACGCCCGCTCCGCGCTCACCCGCCTGCGGGCGTTTTAACGAACTCGGCCTGAATGCGCACATGAATGTCGTCGCCGACGGCGGGATACCACGTTGCCAAACCGAATCTGGCGCGGCTGAAATGTCCCTCGGCGGAAAAACCGAGCGTGTCTTTTTTCGTAAGCGGATCCGGGGCAAAACCGTTGAAGGTGACGTCGAGCGTGACCGGTTGCGTGATGTCGCGAATCGTCAGATCGCCGGTCAACGTGCCGCGAGACTCGCCGGTCCGCTCAAACCGCGTGCTGGCGAAGCGGATCTGCGGATAGCGCTCCACGTCGAGCATGCTGTTGCCCTTCACCATTTTGTCCAGCAGTGGCACGTTCGTATCGATGCTCGCGGCGTCGATCGTGACCGACGTCGTGCTCTTGTCCAGACCGCCTTCGTTCCAGTCGAGCTCCCCCTTCTTGCGATCGAAGCGCGCCGTAAAGCGTGAATACTTGAAGTGATCGATGTCGAAGGTGATGCTGCAATGATCCGGATCGATTTCATAGCGGCCGGGTGGCACGCGCGCTTCGTTCTGGCTGACCGAATGCGTGAGCACTTGCACGGGCGTGCAGGCCGTCGCCGTTAGCAGCGTTGCGCTGAGCAAGGCGCGCACGAACGTGGCGCGGAGAGTCAGAGTACTCATGAAGTTCGTTCCCATTGATCGATCGTGCTCAAGATAGCAGTTCGCGCCCGCGGCCCGCAAAACCAAAAAAACTTGACGATGTAGAATGATCGTTCTACCCTTCGTCCATGGCTACCGAATCTCACACTGAAGCAGTCCTGCCCGGCAGCGCGCGCGAGCGGCTACTAGACGCGGCTGAAGCGTTGATCTACGCCGGCGGCATTCACGCGACCGGCGTGGACGCGATCGTCAAGCAGTCCGGCACCGCGCGCAAAAGTTTTTATACACATTTCGAATCGAAAGACGCGCTCGTGGCGGCCGCGCTCGACCGGCGCGACGAACGTTGGATGAACTGGTTTATCACCGGCACGCAAGGGCACGGCAAGACGGCGCGCAAACGTCTGTTGGGCATGTTCGAGGTGCTGCGCGAATGGTTTGCATCGGAAGGTTTTCACGGTTGCGCGTTTCTGAATGCGTCCGGTGAGATCGCCTCAGCGGACGATCCGATCCGGATCGTCGCGCGCCACCACAAGGAACGCCTGCTGGCGTTCGTGCGAACCGAATGCGACGAATTCGCGGCGGCCTCGGGCATGGACGCCCGCCGCGCCGCGCGCCTGTCGCGTCAATGGTTGATCCTGCTCGACGGCGCGATCGCCGTCGCACTGGTAAGCGGCGAGCCCGATGCGGCGCTCGACGCGCAAGCTGCAGCCCAAGTCCTGCTCGACGCGCAGTGTGCGAGCGAGGCAGGCACGGCGCCAAGCAAACGACCGCCATCCCGGCGAACCGCAACCTGACTGAGGAACCATCATGGCCGAACCGATCGAAACCCGCCCGCCGCTGCCGCCCTTCACGCGCGAAACCGCGATCCAGAAAGTGCGCGGCGCGGAAGACGGCTGGAATACCCGCGATCCCGAGCGCGTGTCGCTCGTCTACACGCAGGACAGCGTATGGCGCAACCGTGCCGAGTTCACGCATGGTCGCGCGGAGATTGTCGCGCTATTGCGCCGCAAATGGGCGAGGGAACTCGACTACCGTTTAATCAAGGAACTGTGGGCGTTCACCGATAACCGCATTGCCGTACGCTTTGCCTACGAATGGCACGACGATTCGAACAACTGGTTCCGCTCCTACGGCAATGAGAACTGGGAGTTCAACGAGCATGGACTGATGGCGCGCCGTCATGCCAGCATCAACGATATGCCGATCCGCGAAGCCGACCGCCTTTTCCATTGGCCGCTTGGCCGCCGCCCCGACGATCATCCGGGTCTGTCCGATCTCGGTCTTTGATCCGCACGGCGAACGCCTGATGCGCGTTCACCGCTTCGACACAGGTTCTCCGCTATGGTTGCGTCTGCGCTGACGGGCACGTCTTGTGCCCGGGCGCCCGAGCGTGTCCTCAACATCGCGCTGAAGGGTTGAGGTACAGTGCGCGACGGACGGCAAGCAACCCTACCAGAACACGGATGGCGCCGGCGCTCGACCGGTGGCGGAGAGGACATGCATTTTCGGCAGATCAACAAGAATATCCGACGCGCAGCGGTTGCGTTTGTGGCGAGTCTCGCGGCGGCGTCCGCCGCTCATGCGGGCAATTGGTGCGATGGTGGTATATGGGTCGACGCCATGCTGGGTTCGTATCACATCAACCCTGACCCGAACACCCATTTCGAGCAGTTCAATCCGGGGCTCGGCGTCGAATGCTGGCTCAATAACCAATGGGCGCTGACCGCCGGCGGCTTTCGCAATTCGCTGCGCCGGCCTTCTTATTACGGCGGCGGTGTGTGGGCGCCGGAGTTCGCGCATTGGGGCATCGTGCGGATCGCGGCGATCGGCGGAATCATCTCGGGCTATAACTATGGCAACTGGGGTTTGGGCTCCCATCATACGATCGGTCCGGTGGTCGCGCCGATCGTCATGGTCGAATACAAGCGCGTAGGCGCGAACTTCATTGTGATTCCGCCGATCCCGTCGGACGATCTGCCGTTCACGATCGGGTTTCAGTTGAAGGTCAAGTTCTGACACGGATCGTCACCTTGAGAAATAAGGAGCGACCGCGCCTTTGGGCAATCCGGAAGGTCGCCCAACAAATCACGCCGGAATAAGCCTTCGTCAATCTGGCAAAGGTGAGACGTTCCAGGAGGTCGCCTGCAGGAAGGCGAGAAATACCAGCAGATGAGTCTGCCACGACACGGGCGGAACCGGTCTGACAGTCGATGCTTCAGACGGCCACGATGATCGCGGTGCGCCATATCCGCGTACTACAAGGTGGAAACCGTCATTGCTACGATCAGCCGCAGGGTTCTCGTATTCCGCGAGATAGCCCCTTTTGGTATTCCACCTTTTGGAGCATCAATCATGCGCGTCTCCGGTTCAAGCCCGAATTGCGTCCCCTGTCGCTGCGGCGACCTTCCGAACGATGACCAGGACGCGGCCGACGCCCCATCCAATTCAGACGCTCCTCGAGACAGCAGCACGCACCCCGGTACCCAGCCCGCGAGCGCAAATGCTGCAGTCGGCAATGCCTGCCGCTTCTTGCCGGAAAAGCCACGCAACTCAGCCAACCATCCGCAGCCACCCTCGAAAGGTCCAAGCGGGCTTCGCAGCCCGCGGCCGGACCGTCGCGCTGGCGACGTTCCTCGAGCGGACCTCATGACGAAACACCGCATGAATCGCCATGCTCGCCAGCACGCGTCCGCTTTTCACGACGCGAAGACATGGTTCACCGGCAGCAAGCCGTCAATTGGAAGAAGCGAGGCCAGAACCGACTACCGCGCGGGGCGTGCCGCGCCTGCCGCACTTAGTCTCGCGGCCCCAGCCGACGACGGCGCCCCGCGGGTCAAACGCGGCCCGGTTCTCAGCAAATGCATCAGGGACCTTGGCGGCGACGCGTTGAAGGAAGGCAGCGTCGCCTCCGAAGGCTTTGCGCAGGGCGAATATAAAGAAAGCCGTGATCAGGTGAGCGGCGGCCTGTGTGACGGCATCGTTCGGGAAGCCATCCGCCGGCTCGATCGCGGCGTGAGCGATCAGCCGACGACATCCGGACCGCCCGATGAGCGTGCGTCGACGCTACTCTCAGCGGTGCGAAATATGCGTGCGGACACCCGTAACGCCATCACGCGAAGGGAGATGTTCGGCCGCATCACGAACTTCCAGACCGGTGGCTCCAAACTTGGCCTAAGCCGCTATGCGCCGCAGCCACCGATTACGTTCGCCGGCATTACAGACCGCAATCAACGCATCGATCTTTTTTATCGCCAAACACAGCGTTTGCTGCGCCATCCCAACGACATCGCGTACGTCCAGTTGAGTCTGGAGTCGCCTACGGGTAGAGAGGACTATGGGCACGCAATTCTCATCCAGAGAGAAGCGGGCAACCGCTATACGATTTTCGATCCCAACAATGGAGCATTCAGATATACAAACTGGGGTAATACCGAGCAAGCATTGAACCGCTACATGGCAAGCGCCTTCAGGACGCGCTCCTCTTCCGGCGAGTCGAAACCTGAATATCAAGTCACGCCGTTCAAATTGCAGGTGTACTCGACGACACCGTCTGAAAGTCGAACGCCGACGCCAGTCCTCGGCTCGCGACCGGGCTCCGCCGGTAAGGGGCCGCCCATACCCGAATGTGAAACCTTGATCTACCAGCGGCATGCTGCGTCGTCCAATGCCGTATCGCTCGACACGCCGTTTCCGGGCGGCGCGACGCTTTCCGGCCTGCGCAGCCCGGACGAAAGCCTGGCAACCTCTGCGTTACGGGCCGTCGCCGACGGGAGAGCACACTCGCTCGGCGTTTTCATCGGAAGCTTGCGCAGCTTGCGGAACGATCCAGATGCACGTCGGCGGTTCATCAACAGTTTGAATTACATTCACGAGCATATCCAGTCGGCCTCCACCGCCGTTCTGGCGAACTACATCCGGCACAGCGGCATGCACGACGTCAGGACAGCAGACGACCTCCTGGGCGAACTGAGAACACACTTTGCCGAAGCGTACAACAGCGACAGCGGACCCGTGGGTCTGCGCAACGACTTCGCGGTTATCGATCTCTCGTTAGGCGTTGAAGCGGCGGGAACGTCCAGACGAGAACCTAGCCGGCCGGTCGTCGTGCAGCGGCTCAACCACAGTCCGGATGTCGCGCGCGATCACTATGAGCTTTACGATCCTAACTTCGGTGCCTATACGTATAACAACTTTGAGGATTTGTCGGCTGCAATACGCGGCGTTTATGACGGGGGATATCGCGCCGAAGGCGGAGTCATTGGCGCTACGACTACATGGTTCGCCCGAGAAGCCGATTCCGCGGCTTCCGGGGTGCGCAGAGCAGACATCAGTCTGGACGACGCAGAACGAAGGGCCTGGTCGGCGCCGGCCGCTCAGCTCGTCACGCCGCGTGTGGACCTGCCAACCGCACCGCCGGACAGTCGTCCTGATATCCAGACTTATGTGGACCAGCACATCGAAGTCAAACGCTCAATCGGTTCGACATTGGCCGCCGATCCTTGGGTGCTGTTTCGCCCATCGACGGACAAACCGATCGAAGTCGTGAAGAGAGGCGGGTTCGATGCGGCAGCTACACCGCTGCGCGACGTCAATCTGTCCCTGCACAATTTCGACATCGCCTCCCACGAAGGGGAAACCGACAGTGGCGGCTACCTCGGGACGTTCGAAATATCGGCGGTTGCCATCGACCGCCAGCGCCATCAATCGGAGGATGGGTATATCTATGCTATTGCGCCGTCCCCTAACATGGTGAATGTAAACGCGAGTCTCGGCGCGCACTCTCTCGGCGCGGAAAACCATGAATTCGCCGCTATGGGTCACATCGACAACACGCAGATACTCGGTTGGTGGAAGACGAATGAACTGAAAAAAGGGCACTTATGGCACTTTTACGAAAATCCAGCCTTCCGCTGGGACGTGTACAGGCGGATGTGGACCGCGGGAGCGCAACCTCAGCTCGCCCGATTTCCGGTCGATAGCGCCGCCTGGCATGAACCCGAATACAAGCGGTTTTCGGCCCCCACGCAAGAGCCTAATCTGGCGCAGGCCCAGTTCTATTTGAACGCCCGCTTGCAAGTCTATCAGTTGGCGGCCCGCCAATCAGCCGGGAAAGACTATCGGGGGCCGATGACCTTGCAGGCGTATGGCGGCAACTATCCGTACATACTGTATGCCGACGCAGGGAAATACGTTTGGGTCTACAACAAGAACTACGCCTCCAATAGAGCTAACAGTACTACGCAATTCGTCATGGGCGAGGACGGTCGTTTCCACTTTGCGAACGACTACAAAAAAGTCCTGCGTGTAGAAAGTGATGATTCTCTCTCGGTCGGCACGATCCCTGCGGATCCGCGGAACCTGAACGGCGTTTTTCGCGTTGCCGGCACCAATCCCTTCCATCTCGTTCATGAAGAGAACCTGAAATACCTGACCGTAGGCCGCAGCTGGGCTACGCCGTTTCTGACCGACTACGATGCCGGCAACAGGTCGAGCTGGAAGCTGACGGATCCACGCGGCGCTAAGGTCACTCCGCCTGCAGAAAATAAAAACTCCTACCGGCGAAGCACGCTCGGCACAGCGGAGCAGTTGTACACGTTCAATCAAAACCCGGAATCCCTGTTGCCGCCCGGTACGACGCATTTCATTACGAAACAGCCGTTTGATACTTTCAACGGTTTCAACTTTCTCGACTATCTACATCTCGCGCGTTCAACCGGCAAACTTGCTATGACAATCACGTCGCTGAAGTCGGAAAATGCCGCGAGGCTCTTCCGGGATGGTTTCTACGAAGTTCCGAACGGCGAGAGTCGGCTCGAGGTGCGAACGCTGGGCGGCAAGCCGGTATGGCGCGTGACGATTCACCCAGGGACGGGTCAAGAGGCGTATGAGTATCTCGGTCCAATCGCGAGCGATTTCAGAATCGGTGACGATGTTTGGAACGACCTCCGGTTCCGGGAAGACGCACGCCTGGATTTGAAAACCAAGCTCCCGCTGTAGTCACGACACCCGGCGATGCTAACGAAACGTCGTTGCAATCGGCTTCGTTGGGTGTCGCCAACGGTGAAGCTTTCCAGGAGCCATTCGAATCCGCTCAAAGGTGAGTCGTTCCAGGAGCAAAAAAGCACCTCAACAATCTGCAAACCCGCACTAAGGTGAGGAGTTCCAGGAGATCGCGCCGAAAGGTGAGTGATTCCAGGAAGTGAGCAACCGGTGCACCGAATCCGCACCTGTGAGAGAAGGTGAGGATTTCCAGGGAGTTGCATTCATGGCTGCCGGCGCCAGGCAGGCGTCGGCGGCGGCTGGCCACAAGGCTGCGAACCGCTAGGTGAGAAGATTCGGGAACGATCGAGGTGAGAATATGACTACCTGTGCGCGCACTTCAAACCTGAAGGTGAGGGAATTCGGGATCGCAACTCCGAGCCTTCGCCAGCCTCGGTATCCGGGAATATTGACATTGGTTTCCTGGAAAACTAATGTGCCGTCAATGCTCCTGAATATGGCATGACCCCATGCAAAGTCCTCGTCACAAAACCAGCGCCCGCAAGCTGGCTCGAAAACAACCCACGCGGCGAATCGAAAGAAATCTGTTAGCAGTCTTGAAGCGCATGTCGGTTACTGGCCGCCTCGTGGCAGGAGACTGTGCGCAGCGCTCCGACGAAGGCACGATCGATGTCGGCTCGGTGGTGCGCGCGCTCGGTCAGGCCAGCGTCGAATCGTATTTCACCGATTACCGCCGCGGCGAGCATACGTACTATGCGCCCGGCGGCGAGACGCACGCGCTCGCATTGCCGCTCCCGGACATCGCGATTGCGAATGCCTTCGACGCCGACGCGGTCAACCAGGCCGTGCGCGGCGCGCAAAGCGGCGGGGTCAACTATGCGGAGTTCGTGAGCCGGACCATAGCTGCTGGATGCATTGGCTTAGTCTGGATCGCGGGACGCCAGCTGCAGTATTTTGGCCGGCGCGGCGAAGTTCACGTGGAGCGCTTTCCCCAATGACGCCCGACGCTTTCGCGAGGGACATCCAGGCGGCACTGGCTCCGCACGCCGACGCAGAGCGCGCGCTCGCGATGCGTGCGTACATGCGCCACCAGTTCGAGTTCATCGGCGTGCCGACGCCGCAGCGCCGGCAAGCGGTATTGCCGGTTTTCAAGCGGCTGCAGGTTGAGAACGCCGATCTTCTGCTGGCGTGCGCCCATGTTTTGTGGACCATGCCGGCGCGCGAATACCAGTATGTCGCGATGGATCTGCTGGCGCGTAAATGGAAGACGCTGGCGATCAACGACATCGCGTCTCTGCTGACTATCGCGCAACGGGCTTCGTGGTGGGATTCGGTCGATCCGCTCGCGGGCGTGATCGGCGACGTGCTGAAAGCGGCACGAGTCGACGCACCGCAGGCCCAAGCCGCGATGGACGCCGCGCTTCATCACGAATCGCTATGGGTGCGGCGGATTGCGATGATTCATCAACTGGGCTGGCGCGAGCATACCGACGAAGATCGTCTGTTCGACTACGCGCGTTCGCTGGCCGCGGAGAGCGACTTCTTTATCCGCAAAGCAATCGGCTGGGCTTTGCGCGATTATGCGTGGCACGCACCCGACGTGGTGAGCGGCTTTCTGTCCGCCTCGCGGGATCTGATGTCGCCGCTCACTCTGCGCGAAGCGTCCAAACATCTTCCGCCGATTCGCTGATGCATTGAACGTGCAAGCGCAACGCCTGTTTCACCGACGGCACCGCGTGCGACGCGAGATGCAGCGCGACGACTTACCCAGCGAACACCCGCCTCATTCGGCAATCCCCCCGGTGCCGAATGAAGCTTTAGCCCGGCCGCTCAGGTTGTCGCAAGGGTGACAAGACCCGAAAAAAAGACACACGTTAACGGCGCATTGCCCGAAAACTTGAGACATAAATTTAACGCATCAAAAGCGATTCAAAAGTCTGTAGTCATCGCTTAGTAACATGCGTGCGCAATACTCCGCAGCGCTGCAAGTCAGACCATATTTCGCATAAAACGCGCCGCTCCCATCGAGGGCTGACGCGAAGGCCAGACCCCGGGGGGTTCACATGACTATTCGTCATCGCATCACGCTATTGGTTGTTCTGATGTTCGTCGCCTTGTCGGTGATCGGCGGCTACGCTGTCTACCAGACGCGCGGCAGCGCGGCCGAGGTGCGCAAGGTGACGGAAGGCGTGGTGCCCAGCGCGCTCGCTTCCGCCGACCTCGTCTCACAAGTCAAAGACGTGCAGCTTGCCACGATGACGCTGGTCTATGCGCCCGATGCCAATATGGTCGCCCAGGCGCAGGACGAGCTGAGGAAGAAGCGAGCCTCGCTGCAACAGGCGCTTGCGTTGCAGGCCAGAGACGCCGCGAGCCACGCCCAGAAGGGCCTCGTTTCGCAGGCCAACGACAGTCTCGAGAACTATTTCTCCGCGATCGCCGAGACGGCCAAAATGAAGGCCGACGGCAAGAATGAACTCGCCCAGGCCTATCTGTTCGCCAACGTCGCGCAGTATCGCGACGAGCTCGAAGGCATCGTCGAGACCTTGCGCGTGGAGAAGAATCGCGAGAAAGACGAGGCGATTACCGCGCTGAACGCCACCCTCGCCACGACGACCACGGCAATCGCCGTCGTCACGGGTATCGCGATCATTCTGCTCACCTCGATCGGCTCGCTGCTCTACCGCCAAATCACCCGCCCGCTCAGCCGGATGCAGGCCATGATGAGCGAGATCGCCTCCAGCCAGGACTTTACGCGGCGCGTGCCGGTGGGGCGGCTGGACGAGATCGGGCATTCGATCGTTGCTTTCAACGGCATGATCGAGAAGATTCAGGAAAGCTCGGCGCAACTCAAGCAAAAAACCGCGGACATTCAGGCGATGTTGCAGAACATGCAGCAGGGCATTCTGACAGTGCTCGACGGCGCCGTGATTCACGCGGAGTACTCGGCCTATCTGGAAGACATCTTCGAAACGAAAGATATTGCCGGGCGCGGTTTGATGGATCTCGTGTTTGCGGGTACCGACCTGGGTTCGGACGCGCTTGCACAAGTCGATGCGGCTGCGCATGCGTGTCTCGGCGAAGACTGCATCAACTTTGCGTTCAATCAGCATCTGCTGGTCGGCGAGATTGCCAAACGCATGGCCGACGGCCGCGTGAAGATTCTCGACCTGAGCTGGTCGGCGATTACCGATGAAAACGACGTGATCGTGCGCCTGATGCTCTGCGTGCGCGACGTCACCGAGTTGCGCAAACTCGCGGCGGAGGCCAGCGAACAGCGGCGCCGCCTCGATATGATCGGCGAAATTCTCGCGGTTAGCGAAGAGAAGTTTCACCACTTCATCGAGAGCTCGGCCGGTTTTATCAGTGAGAACGAGCGGATCATTCGCAAGCATTCGGCGGCGGATCACGCCGCGATTGCCGAGTTGTTCCGCAACATGCACACCATCAAGGGCAATGCGCGCACGTACAACCTGCAGCATCTGACCAACGTCGTGCACGAAACCGAGCAGAGCTATCACGAACTGCGCCAACCGGATGCGGGCCGCTCGTGGGATCAAGAGCATCTAATGCGCGAACTGACGCGCGTGCGCGAGGCCATCGAGAGCTACGCGAAGATCAACGAGCAGAGCCTGGGCCGCAAGGGCAAAGGCCACGCTAACCAGGTCGCCAACTCGGCTCACTACGTGATGGTCGCGAAGGAGCATATCCAGCACACGCTGAGCATGCTGGAGCAGACCAACGCGGGCGAACTGCACGAACTTCAGTCCATGCGCGATGCACTGCGCCGCACGCTGCGCGCACTGGGCAGCCAGAGCGTGCGCGATGCGCTATCCGGCGTGCTGGACTCTGTGCCTTCGCTGGCGAGCGAGTTGGGCAAGCCCGCGCCGAGCGTGCGTATCGACGACAACGGCTACCGTTTGCGTGGCGACGCGGGCGGCACGCTGAACAACGTGTTCATGCATCTGCTACGCAATTCGATGGACCACGGCATTGAAGCCGCCGAGGCACGCAGCGCGCACGGCAAGACGCCTGCCGGCACGATTCAGATCGAAGTGGGCGTGGACAGCGGCGCGCTGCAGATCATGCTCAGCGACGACGGTCGCGGCCTCGCGCTCGAACGCATTCGCGGCATCGCGATGGAACGCGGCTGGATTGGCCGCGACGACACGCTGAGCGACGAAGCGATCGCCGATTTCATTTTCCGGCCGGGCTTCTCGACTGCGGAAACGGTGACGGAATTGTCCGGACGCGGCGTCGGCATGGACGCCGTGCGCGATTTCCTCGAGCGCGCCAACGGCAGCATCGAGCTGCGCTTTACCGACGATCGGAAGGGCGCCGCGTTCCGTCAGTTCCAGACCATCGTCAGCCTGCCGGATAGCGTCGCGGTCGACACGCTCGGCATGGAAGCGCGTGGCGAAGCCGGCGCATTGCAACTCGACGCGATGGCGGACTGAGCGCCGCATCGGCGCATCTCGCGAAGGCATTCGAAGGAACGGTCGTGATTCAACAGTATGTATTGGCGGCGGCAGCAGGCAGCGCGGTGACCGCGCTGCTGGCATTTGCCGCGCACAAGTTGCACAGCGCGAAGCTGGGCGCACGGCTGCGCGCCGAAGCGCAAGCGCGGCTCGACGCCCTCGAAGTCCGGCAGGCCGGACATGGCGCAGCGCTTCGCGAGCGCGAGCAGGCGGCGCAGGACCTGCACTCGCTCACCACGCAGCTACGCGAGGAACTCGCGCTCCAGTCAGCCGGCGCCGACGAACTGCGCGCCGCGCTGAAAGCGGCCACCGAGGAGAGAGAGCAGTTAGCGCATCGAGCCCGGCAGATCGCCGGTGAGGCCGAGCGTCTGAAGCGTCTGGGCGCGACGTTCGAGCGTTGGCACGAACAGATGATTTCGCTGATGACGCAAAACCACGACATGCACGCGAAGAATCAGGAACTGTCGTCGATTGTGCGGCATGTGGTGATCGTGTCGCTGAACGCGTCGATCGAAGCCGCGCGGGCGGGGCCGGCCGGGCGCGGCTTCGCGGTGGTGGCGAGCGAAGTGCGCGCCCTCGCCGCGCGTTCGGAAGAGTTGTCGAAGAGCTATCGCGACAGCCTGCACCGCAACGACCTGACCACGACCTCCACGTTTCAGGACATTCAGGCGGGCGGCAAGATGATTGCGGCGTCGCTTGCCAGCGTCGAGTCGCTGGCCAATCAGTTTCATTCGAAGCTGCACGAGGTGGCGGTGTGATTTCGGCCCACGCCAGGGACAGCTTCGAGCGCATTTTCCGCAAGGCCGCTCAGGCGCGTCTGCCGTTGAACGCCGGCGATCTGTGCGAGATCGCGCCGTTGACCGAGGCCCGCGCCGGTGTCCCCGGCTCCAAAGACACGCAAGTGGTCGTGCTGACCATCTCGTCGATCGTATTCAGACTGCTGCTGATTCTTCATTTCGACGAAGACGAGCACACGCGTGCTTACTACCTGAAAGACGCCGCCGACGAACGACCCTTTCAGGAAGTCTTTCTGGAAATCTGCAACCTGTGTTGCGGGGCGATCAATCAGGAGTTGTTGCGCTACTTTCCGGACCTCGGCATGTCGACGCCCTATGTGCTGAACGCGCGTTGCCTGCCGCATCTGCATGAATTGAAGCCGGGTCTGCTGTCGTCGTATACGGTCACGCTGAACGGCAGCGTGCGGCTTGCCGCGACGGTGTGCGTGTGCGCGCATGCGCCGATCGACTTCATCGCCGACACTAGCGCGCTCGAAGAAACCGGCGGCGAGCTGGAGTTGTTTTGATTGAGCGAGGAATAGCCGTTGTGAGCGGGAACGCGACATGAACATGCACAAACCGGTCAGCAAGGTACTGGTGCTGGACGATTGCCCGGCTCACAAAGAGGCGCTGAAGCGCTTTTGCGACGAGAACAATCTGGTCGGCGTGAAAGTCGGCAAAAACCGCTTGCAGTCGGTTCTGCGCTCGAATATCGATCTGGGTGCGGTGTTGTTTGCCGAGCGCTATGGCGGTTCGCTGGAAGCCAGCGCCGAGATCGCGATCAGGATCAACGCGGTGCGTCCCGAGTTGCCGATCATCATGCGCCGGGACAACGAGCCTGGCCTGGACGGCTTGCCGGAGAGCTTGCGACGCGTGGTCTGCGCGGCGTACGTCGCGCACGATATGGCGCCGCTGCGCCAGGTGATCGACGAGTACATCTTCAGCCTGGATTATCCGAACGCACTCGTGCGCGGTATCGCCGACATGACCCAGGCCATTCTCGGCGACGTGTTCAAGGACCTGACCATCACGTGCGACACGCCGCATATCGTGCGCGACCGCATCATCTTCGGCGAGGTGTTCAGCCTGATTCCGCTGGAAAGCGCGTGGTGCCGCGGCTACATGATGATGCAAGCGGAAGAAACGCCGATTCTCGACCTGCTCGATCGTTACCGGATGATCGACAGCGCGCGACACGCCGAAGCGGATTTCCGCGACCTGAATGGCGTGCTCGGCGAAGTGACGAACCTGATCTGGGGTTCCTTCAGGAACCGCTATGTCGGCGATGCGGATGCCTGGGCGCGCAGTCAGGTGCAGGTGCCGCTGCTGGTGAATCACAAGCACAAGTACATCTCGTTCGGCAGCGGCAATCCGCAACTGTGCTTCACGTACTGGTTGAAGGACCCGCAGTCGAGCCGGGCGGTCAAGTTGCATCAACGTTTTGTGTTCAGCCTGAGCTGGTCGCCGGAGGACTTCAAGGAAGTCGCGGACGATGTCGGCGCAATGGTCGAGGCAGGCGAACTGGATCTGTTCTGAGTGGGGTCATAGGAAAAAACATGTCGAAAATTCTGGTGGTGGATGATTCGAGCACGGTGCGCGACGAAGTGGCCGGCTTTCTGAAGAAGAACGGTCTGGATGTCGACACGGCGGTGGACGGCAAGGACGGCCTCGCCAAGCTGAAGGCCAGCCCCGGCATCAAGCTGGTGATCAGCGACGTCAACATGCCGAATATGGACGGCCTGACGATGGTCGAGAAGATTCGCGGCGAACTCGCGAACAAGACCGTCAACGTCATCATGCTGACGACCGAAAGCAGTCCGGCGATGAAGGAGCGCGGCAAGGCGGCCGGCGTCAAAGGATGGATCGTCAAGCCGTTCAAGGGTGACGCGGTGCTGGAAACGTTCCGCAAACTGGCGAGCTAGACGCTGCTGCGCGCTCGTCGCGCGCAAAGGTGAGGATTTTCGGGAGCCGCGTGCGGGCGCGCCTGTGAGTCCGTTCCGCGGTCGCTGCGACGCTCGAAACACGCTGAATACGCGAACAAACCGGTCGGCGCGGCGGTCGCGGCCGTGCTTGCGAATGCGCTCGCTGGTGCAAAGGTGAGAATATTCGGGACCCTCCGCGCATCCACATGACGGCGGTTGGAAAGCCCGGTTGATTGAGGCGTGCACGACCCGTGCGCGCTTTCTCCGCTCGCAAACCCAGCATTGAAACGGTGAGCGGCAACATCGATCGGCACTCACCAGGCCGCTGCTTTCAGCGCAATGGTGTCGACGGCCGGCACATATCGATCACAACGCCCACCCCACGAGCGAATCGCGCCTCTCATAGCGGGCCACGCGCGCGCGCGGCCGCTTACCTGGGTATGCAGATTACTCCACTGGATTTAAAGGTGAGGGTTTGCGGGAGTGGCCTGTTCTGGTGCACCCGTGCCACGCCCAGCATGCCGTTGCGGCCTGCCCCCAAGTGCGAAAGGTGAGCGTTTTCGGGAGCGATTCAACGCGCACCTCGCGCCAGCGCCTCGCCGCTCCTTGCCAAAGGTGAGTCTTTTCGGGAGCTGACGGGCAACCCGTACGGTGCGCCAGACGTGGCATGTCATATCACGTTTGGTGTTGAAAGAGTTGGGAAGAAATTGGCAACCTTGGGGGCTGTTCCGCGTTTTGAGAACACGCGCGTGCAGGGATGATGGCGACGCGGACGACAGCGGGCGCGGAGTGACCATATCCGCACGCCGGGTGCCTGTCTCTGAAAAACGATCGTCTCCTGGAATCAGTTGGATGAGTCAGCATATTCTTTTCGTGGGCGCCGATGCGGGCTTGACTGCCGTGGTGGGCGAATCATTGCGCGGGCAGGGCTGCGGCGCGTCCGCACGGCCGCCTGGCGCCGGGCTCAAGCACGTGGTCGAGATGGAGCGGCCTTCGCTGGTGGTCCTCGACATCTCGGCGCCGCACGGCGACGGTCTCGCCGTCTTGCGCGATTTGCGCATGAGCGGCAACGACGTGCCCGTGATTCTGCTCTCGGCGAGCAGCAAAGCGATCGATCGCGTGATCGGCCTCGAACTCGGCGCCGACGATTTCATGAGCAAGCCCGCCGACCCGGCCGAGCTGCTCGCCCGCATTCGCGTGTTGCTGCGCCGGCACGGTACGCTCGCGCCGGGCGCGCCGGAGACGCGGCCGCCGTATCGCTTCGGCCGTTGCGAACTGAACTTCTCCGCTCGCGAATTGCGGCGCGACAACGAGCACTTCGCGTTGCGCAGTTCCGAGTTCGCGTTGCTGAAGATCTTCGTCAATCACGCGATGACCGTGCTCACGCGCGTGCAACTCAACGAGAAGCTGCGTGGCAATAGCGTGTTGCATCAAGGACGCAGCCTCGACGTGTCGATCTGGCGGCTGCGTCGTCTGATCGAAATCGATCCTTCCGAGCCGCGCTATGTGCAAACAGTGTGGGGACGCGGCTATGTGTTCGTGCCGCACGGAGAACTCGGCGCGGCCGAGCGCGGCGCGATGATCGCGCCCGGCGTGTAGATCCGCGGAGCGTTACCCAAAAGGTGAGAGTTTTCGGGAGCGCTGGAGACGCGCCGACGTTGCTCTGTACTTTGCTCTGTACTTGCTCCGTTTTTTGCTCTGTCTCTCGCTCGTCACGCCGGCTTCGCGATCTCGCGAATGTCGGCGACCGGCGTTTGGCCGAATGCATCGCTCAAAGCGTAATCGAGCAACTGGGTGGCGCATTGTTCAGGCGTCGACAGTTGCCCGTTGCGCTTGAGGTCCTCGAACTTCTCGCGCATGGGGAACTGCTCGACGCCGCTGCCGCGAATCTCCGCCTGCATATTCGTATCGATCACGCCCGGCGCCAGACTGCAGATGCGCAGCGCGCGGTTGGCGTCGAGTGCGACCGCGCGCGCGTGATGATCGAGCGCGGCCTTCGTCGCGCAGTAGATGCTCCAGCCGGGATACGCATTGCGCGCCGCGCCGCTCGAAATGTGCACGATGCGCCGGTCGGTCGCGTCGACGGCGGCTGCGGCGAGCGCGCTCGCCAGCATCAGCGGCGTGGCGACATTGAGGCTCACGGCGGTCGCGATGGATGCCGCGTCTTGTCCTTCAATGGGGCCGATGGGTTGCACCATCCCCGCGTTGTTGATCAGCAGAACCGTTTGCGCGCCAGTGGCGAATCCACGCAGCGCATCGCTTGCAATCCATTGCGCGACGCGTGCGGTGTCGGCCAGTTCCAGCTCGATTTCTTCGAGCAGCGCCGGAAAGCGCGCTTTGAGCACGGCGTGACGCGAGCGGGACAAACCCAGCACTGCGATACCGCGCGCCAGCAGTTGTTCGGCGAGCGCCGCGCCCAGACCGCGCGTGTGGCCGGTGACGATCGCGCGAATTGGAGAAGAGGTGGTCATGTCGGTCCCTGGAGTCGTTGGCTTTGGAAAGGCCGCTATTTTCTCACGCAAGGTTTTCCCGCGCTGAGCGCTGACGGTCGGACAGGTTGCCAGGGCTTCAGGTCGAGCGGAAGCGATCCCGATACTGCATGGGCGTTGCGCCGATCCGTTTGGTGAAGACAATGCGCATGCGGTCCGCCGTGCCGAAGCCGCAGTCGTACGCGATCGCCTTGAGCGCCGCGCCGCTGCTCTCGAGCAGCTTGCGCGCGGCATCCACCCGGGCGCGCTCGACGAATTCATGCGGCGTTACGCCCGTCTCCTGCACGAACACCCGCGCGAAGTTGCGCGCGCTCATACCGGCGACGTCGGCCAGTTGCTTCACTGTGAAGCTCTCGCGAATCCGTTCCATGACGTGCGCCTGGACTTTGGCGACCGGCGACGTCTCGTCGGCCGGCGCCGTCAGGTAGGGGCTGAATTGCGACTGGCCGCCTTGCCGCTGCGCGAACACCACGAGGCGTTTGGCGACCGCCAGCGCGATGTGTGGCCCGTGATCCTCGGTGACCAGCGCGAGCGATAGATCGATGCCGGCCGTGACGCCCGCCGACGTGACGAGCGGTCCGTCGCGCAGATAGATACGGTCGAAATCGACGCGCGCATTGGGGAATTGCGCGGCCAGTTGCACCGCATGCTGCCAGTGCGTGGTGACGTTGCGGCCATCGAGCAAGCCCGCGTGGCCGAGCGCGAATGCGCCGGTGCAGATGGAACCGTAACGGCCGCACTGCGTGGCGACGTCTGCGAGCCACTCCAGCACGCGCGCATCGGGCGCGCGATCGGGCAGCGCGGGGCCGCCCGCGACCAGCGCCAGATCGAACGGGCGACGCGCTTCGCTGAAGATGGCGTCGGCGACCAGCGTCATGCCGTTGGACGCCCGCAATGGTGCGGCTTCCGCGCTGAGCAACTTCACCTCATAGCGATCGTTGGGCGAGATGAACCGGTTGGCTTCGGAAAACACGTCGACCGGACCGGCGACGTCGAGCGCCTGCACTCCGGGAAAGATGGCGATCGCAACGGTGGGCATCGAAAACTTCCTTTGACGATGGGCGGACTGCGCCTGTCGCGGCAGTCAACGCGGTGCGTTTGGCAGTGTTCAACGGTCCGCGACGATTGTTTGCGGCGGCGCGTTGACCAATACTGGACTTCACCGGACGCGTTGCTTGCATCACTGAAAGAAGCGCCGCGGACCAGCATACCAAACGCGCTTTCAGCTCACAAAGACCGCGCGTTCCGTTCACTCGAATCCACCACGGAGTTCATCACATGACCACTATCGCAGGCATTCAGATTCCCGACAGCATGATGGCGCGCGAAGCGACGCAACTCGTGCGCGATACCGAAACCGAGTTGTTGTATCACCATTCCCGGCGGGTTTTTCTGTTCGGCTCGCTGGCCGGCGCGCGCAAACAACTGAAGTACGATTCCGAACTGCTGTACATCGGCGCGATGTTCCATGACATGGGACTGGTTGCGCCGTATAGCAGCGAACATGACCGCTTCGAGGTGGACGGCGCAAACGCGGCGCGTGACTTCCTGCGGCGTCATGGCATCAGCGAGGACGACATCGATCAGGTGTGGAACTCGATCGCGCTGCACACCACGCCTGGCATTCCGCAGCATATGAAGCCGGTGGTCGCGCTGGTCACGGCGGGGGTGGAAATGGACGTACTGGGCCTTGCCTACGATGAATTCACCGAGCACCAGCGCCATGAGGTCATTCACGCACATCCGCGAGGCGCGCATTTCAAGGAAGGCATTATCGACGCGTTCGCGCACGGCACGATTCACAAACCGGAGACCACCTTCGGGAACGTGAAAGCGGACGTGCTGGCGTTGAAGGACCCGCATTATCATCGCGAGAATTTCTGCACGATGATTCTGGGCTCGGCGTGGAAGGATTGAGTTGGCGGCGAGCGTCGCGAGCAGAAGGCCAGACTTAGGCGCTCAGCCCTTGCCATGCAACGCGGCGATCTCCTGCAGATCGAGATCGCGTTCGAGAACGGTCAACAGCTCATCGTGAAGCAAGCCCGTTCGATGCAGATGCAATAGCTCGACGCGAGCCGCGGAGACGGCTGCCAGCACAACGTCGTAATGGGCAGCGCGTTCTGCGGCGGGGAAGGCTGCTTCGTGCTGATAGGCCTCTGTAATGCGCGTACGGTAGCTGTACTGTTCCAGCAAACGCGGATGAATGACGCTGCCGTCCGGCCCATGCACCAGCGGCCGGATCGCGGCGAGCTGCGCGGCTTCGAGCCGTGCCCATGCCTGCGGCTCGGTCAGATGGCGGGCGTTTCGCTCGGCCGCCTGGTCCGGATTGATCCATTGGATCAGTGGTCCGATCGTCGTGCCTTGACCGAGCACTGTCACCAGAATCACGGCAAATGAGGCGACCAGAATCAGATCGCGGCCAGGCATCGTCTCGGGTAAGGAGAGCGCGATAGCCAATGTGACCACGCCACGCATGCCCGCCCAACTCGTGACAGTGGCCGAGCGCCAGTCGGCCATGCCGCCCTCGCGACGCGTCAATTTGCACACGAGCGCTTTCAGCCATTCCATCGCGAAGACCCACACGAAACGTGACAGCACGACGGCCGCAAGCACCGCGCCGACGGCCGGAGCGAACGCGGTCAACGTATCGCCGACGCCGCCCAGCCGCACGATCACGCCGCGCAGCGATAGCCCGATCAGCATGAACACCAGCGCTTCCATCAGGAAGATCAGGACCTGCCAGAAGGCGGTGCCGCGCATTCTTACCGCTGCCGAGAAGACTTCGTGCTGATGCCAGCCGAGCACCATCCCGCAACTCACCGTCGCGATCACGCCCGATACATCCAGCATGTCCCCGACGATGTAGCTGATCCAGGCAGAAAGCGTCGATGCGACGATGACAAGGTACGCGTCGTCGAGATAGCGCAGCAGCTTGACGACCAGGAAGCCGACCGCTACGCCTACCGTTACGCCGCCCAGCGCTAGTACGGCGAAGCGTCCGATCGCATGCTGTGCGCTGAAGGTACCAGTGAGCGCGGCAGCGACCGCGAAGCGGAACAGCACGAGCCCGGCGGCGTCGTTGAGGAGGCTTTCGCCTTCGAGGATCACCATCAGGCGGCGCGGTAGCGCAACGCGTTCGAGCACAGCCTTCGCGGCGACGGCATCTGGCGGTGAGACGATCGCACCCAACGCGAAGCAGGCGGCCCATGGCAACGCTGGCACGACCCAATGCACGACCAGACCGACGGCAAGCGTGGTGAACGCGACGGCGCCGATCGCGAGCAGCAGGATGCCGCCGAGATTGCGCTTGAACTCGTCCCAAACGGAGAAGTAGGCGCCGTCCATGAGGAGCGGCGGCAGGAACACGATCAGGACCAGCTCGGGGTCGAGATCGAAGCGCGGGAGTCCGGGCACGAAGGCCATCGCCGCACCGCCGACCAGCAGTGCGGCGGCTGGCGGCAGACGCAGCCGCTTGGCGAGCAGTTCCAAACCGATGATCGCGACGAGCGACAGCAGAACGACTTTGAAGCCCATGACGGACGACATGCGCGGCCTCGCTGGGTGGCAGGAGAACTACTTTTTATCACACGGTGGGTGGGGTGCCTGTGGTTGCGCCGACACAGGATAGGTGTGTGGTATCAATCACTTGGGTGGACTCTGCGCAGGTTGTCCACAGCCTTGCGAACAATTTGTGGGGATAACTGGCGCGCGCCTGCCCGCAGGATTTGGGTTGCCGCCAGTTGCATTCCTCCGCACCGTCGGTGACAAAGCCATTCGCTTCAAGCACTTAAGCGTGCAGCCCCCGAGTTATCAACAGCCCTGTCAACACAAACTGGGGATAACGTGTCCTGCGATGCACAGGGTCTCCAAATATCTACTCCACTTGAATCGACAACCTGGTAGTTGGCACACGACCTCCGGTTGTCCGTGTCATCGGCACACGGCCGGTCTTTTGTGGGGAATATCGTTCACCAAAGAGTCTGATATCTGCGCTTGATCTCCACGGCGAGAATGCGGAGCTTATTTTCTGAAGTGAAGGCGGTGCGCCAGTTCTTGAGCCTTGGCTCAACCCTATCTGACGATTTTTGTTAAAGGTTCCTACAGCTTGCGCCGGCATTCCCTGGTCCGGGTTTGTGTGAACGCAAGTCGCGCGTAATTTTAAGAGTTGTCGGATTTTCTGGTCATCTTGGTCCCTATAGGTTGCTTGTGCGTCAAACAAGTACAAAGCAAGCCAATAGGGATAAAAATGAAAAGACAAAGACTGTACGGGGAGGCGGCCGGATTTTCGGGCCGCCTGATGGCAGCGTTCGTGTTGCTGATACTTGCGTTCAGCGCAAATGCAGACGACTGCTTCTCGCTGTACGCGAAGTCCGGCGCCACGCCGGGGTCCAAGACCTGCAAGCTCGACGTGACGAGCAACACGCCGGGTGGTATAGGCAACTACGCGTGTATTAATGACCTTGTGCAGATTGAGCAGTGGTGCAATTCAACCGGCACGCCGCCGGACGATACCTGCCCGGTGGCTGACCCGGTGTTTCCCGCGAACGGGATTGTGACTCTCTTTGAAACTGACTTTGCAAGCGGCGACACGTCGCCGCTTGTGTTCAGTCGTAGCTACCTGTCGAAGCCGTTCGATAAAGCGCAGACAGCGATGGGCGGGTACTGGGCCAGTAACTGGCAGCGACGGCTTGATCTGACCTCGGTCAATGCAAGCACACCGAAAATCACCGCGTATCGGAGTAATGGCCAGCCTCTGATCTTCAAGTGGGTTAACGGCGGGTGGGCGGTGCCGGGTACGTCGGGTCTTTCTCTCTTGAAAGCTGGCGACGGATACTTCTACCTGAAGGACGAACGGCTTGGCACGACCGAAACATACTCCGTCAGCACAGGTCTGTTTCACTCCGAGACAACACGCACGGGTATGTATCGTGAAGTTGAATACGTTGGACAACAGATAGATTCAATCGCGCAGTGGCCCGTTGATCGGATCGGACAGGCGGCATCGCGGCTGACACTTAGTCTGACCTATGACAGTAATGGTCGCATTCTGAGTGTAGTGCCGCCTTCGGGCAACGCGACACATTATGCGTACGATGCGAAAGGCAATCTTGTTTCAGTAACCGCGCCGATTGGATACGTTCGTCAGTACCTTTATGAGGATGCCCGCTTCCCCAATGCGATGACCGGGATAAAGGACGAATCCGGTTCACGGATTGCAACATGGACCTACGATTCCAGCGGACGCGCAATCTCGGTCACCCATCCGGACACGACGCGTAACGTTTCTTTCAGTTATGGCGCGAACACGACCACTGTCAGCAATATGTCCGGCTACAGCACGTACTCCTTTAATGTTGGAGACACGTCGCGTCCTGGCTCAATTGTTACGCCTGGCGGCGCGGTCTCACGTACATGGGATATATCAGGGAACCTGAAGCAGACAATTACACCGGATGGGAATACACAGTACACGTGGGACGGCGCCAACCGGCCGACGAAAGCAGTTGCAACAGTCTCTGGCAACAGGACGGTAACGACGATTGAGTATAGCGACAGTACCTCGTTGCGTCCGCATCTGGTTGCCACGCCGGGCAAGATCCGCGCGTTTGTCTATGACCAGGGCGGTAACGTCACTGGCTACGCCGAGACGGAGACGACCGATCTGACGGGCGAACAGGGGATGCAAGCCACTGGGACCGGTAACCAGTGGACAGTTGGTGCACGCTACGATTCGGCGAGCCGCCTTCTGTCGGCTGCCATCACACGGAATGGCTCGAAGCGTGAAGACTGGACCTACACATACGATGTACGGGGCAATGTCGAGTCAGTGCAGGATGCCGTATCTGGCTGGTCGATGCGAACGCTCTCTCGCAATGCTGAGAATCGTGCAACGCAGATAGCGGGTAATAGCGGTCAGGCGAGCATCGGGTACGACGAGCGCGGTCGCGTAAAGTCCTTTCAGTATAACGAACCGGTAAGTTCGTTAAATGGTGGAGTTGCCCCTGTACTTGCAGTCGATTACCGGTACGGTCCAGATGGTACGGTGTCCTCGCGCACGGCACAGGTGTCAACAAATGGCGGCTGGTGGAAACCGATCAGTGATGCCGAACTGGGTGTCTGGCTGACGAACTGGGAACTCGGGAACGACCCGGTTGCGCCACCTGCGAACCTGACAGGACTCCAGTCGGATGCTCCAGCATTTGTGCCTGATATGTGCGTCGAATGCTACATGGCCTGGAAGGCGTTGCCGACAGGTAAGCTATTCGGCCAGGAACTGGGCGAAACACTGCCGGCATGGCGCGAAACCACCGAGTTGATGCTGAGCGATCAGGCGCAGGTTCCCTATCCTTCGCTCGTGCCGGATTTGACGAGTTCTACGAAGCGGTCAACACTTTACAGCGGCCTGTTCAAGGGAGGTGATCGTGGATTCGTTAAATGCGGCGGTAGGGAAACTCATGAAGCCGAATGCTATGCTCAGTATGAAAACGATAGAGACGAATGCCGTCTCCTGGCCGGACCAAGAGGGAAGCGAAACTGGGCTCTATGCTTGGCGAACGCTTTTGAGAGATATCAACAATGCAGGGGGTATTGATGCTTAAACGTCCGCCGTATTCGATGGTTGTGACCTACGTCGAAAATCCACAACAGTTGATCATGCAAATGGTTGAGTCAGCTAGGGTGGCTCCGCTTCTGGCCGAGTGCATGGAAGTACCATTCTTTGTGGACGACGATGAGTTCGAATTTGACGACGAGTTAGCGCGGCAGCTCGGCGTAGCAATGCTTAACGTGATCGCGGAGGGGCGGCCTGAAGTCAAAAAGCGTTTAAACGTCACGCAACACCCCCTTGACGCGTCACCAGAGGAGTAACTGGCCAAGTGCCCGGCGCTGCCGCTATCACGAAAAGCGCACGGGTCTGGGGACAAGCGGGCTGACTATCGCGGTCGGCACCAACAAGCTCGCCACGACCGACCAGAAGTCGAGCGTCACGAACAACGCGAACACGGTCGGGTCGATCAACGGCAAACACCGCTTAGGTGCCTTAGCTCAACCCGCCCCGCCTCAAACCTTCAACCCCCCCGCCGCCGCTTCCTGCGATTGCACTTGCAAAACCGCATCGCGCTTATCGAGCAGATGCTGCCGGAGAATCGCGCTCAGCTTCTTCCCGTCACGCGCCTCGAGCGCCTTGAGCATCTCATCGTGATCGTGAATCGCCCGGTCCCATTTCGGAACCTGAAAATTCGACCTGAACCGGAGCGCCTGTAGACGCCGGTTCACCGCGATATAAGTCTGCCGCAGTGCTGAATTCCTGGCCGCCTCGTTGATCTTGTCGTGAATCGCCTGATTGCGGCTGTAGTACCCAGCCAGATCGTTCTGCGTTCGGCACGCGAGCATCGCGTAGTGCAGCGCCTTGATCTCGGCGAGTTCGGCCGCCGTCATCCGTTCAGCCGCCAGCTCGCCCGAAAAAGCCTCGAGACCGCTCATCAACTCGAAGGTCTCGCGCAACTCGGCCTCCGACATCTTCGACACGGACGCGCCGCGATTCGGCGAAATCTCGATCAGCCCTTCGGCGGCCAACACCTTCAGCGCCTCGCGCAACGGCGTGCGCGAAATGCCGAGCGTTTCGCACAGCTCGCGCTCGTTCAGTTTCTTGCCCGGCTCGAGTGCGCCCTCGACGATGAAGCGGCGAATGTGCTCCACCACGGTGTCGTGCAAGCGCTGCCGCTCGACCTTCGGCATCAGCGGGAAAGCAGCGCCACCCGCCTCCAAATCCGAATTTTGCATACAAAAACCCTCCACATCTCATTACGCGGGATTTTATAGGAACCTGAAAGATTAGTTAACGGCGCGGGTAAACACCTGTTTGGAGAGGCCATTTTCGCCTTGGGTCGTCGCAGATCGTCTGATATAGTTTTTTGAATGCAAAATTCAATCGGAGGAGCCCAATGCTCAAATTAGACTTTCACCCCGCTGGCCGTCACTTTTTGCAGATCCCGGGTCCGAGCCCGGTGCCCGACCGTATCCTCCGGGCGATGAGCTATCCGACCATCGACCATCGTGGACCGGAGTTCAGCGAACTCGGTCTCAAGGTGCTCGACGGCATCAAGAAAATCTTCAAGACGCAGCAACCCGTGGTGATCTATCCGGCCTCGGGCACGGGCGCCTGGGAAGCGGCGCTGTCGAACACGTTGAGCCCCGGCGACCAGGTGCTGATGTTCGAAACCGGCCACTTCGCCACGCTGTGGAAAAAGATGGCGGAAAGCCTCGGGCTGAAGCCGGAGTTTCTCGGCCTGCCTGGCATTGAAGGCTGGCGTCGCGGGGTGCAGCCGCAAATGATCGAGGAGCGCCTGCGCGCGGACACGCAACATGCGATCAAGGCGGTGTGCGTGGTGCACAACGAAACATCCACTGGCGTGACTTCCGACATCGCCGCCGTGCGCCGCGCCATCGACGCGGCGGGTCACCCGGCCTTGCTGCTGGTCGACACGATTTCCGGCCTCGCGTGCGCCGACTACCGTCACGACGAATGGGGTGTCGACGTCACCGTCTCGGGTTCCCAAAAAGGTTTGATGCTGCCGCCGGGCATCAGCTTCAACGCGATCTCGCCGAAAGCCATGGCCGCCAGCAAGCAGGCAAAACTGCCGCGCAGCTTCTGGGACTGGGCCGACATCGTCGAGATGAACAAGACGGGTTACTGGCCGTACACGCCGAACACGAACCTGCTGTACGGCCTTAACGAAGCGCTCGACATGATTCTCGGCGAAGGGCTCGACAACGTGTTCGCCCGTCACGAACGTCTGGCCGAAGCGACGCGCCGCGCGGTGCGCGCGTGGGGCCTCGAGATTCAGTGCGCCGATCCGGCGGTGTATAGCCCGGTGCTCACGGGCGTGATGATGCCCGACGGCATCGACGCAGACGGGGTGCGCAAGCTTATCTACGAACGCTTCGACATGTCGCTCGGCACGGGTCTCGGCAAGATGAAAGGGCGCATGTTTCGCATCGGCCACCTGGGCGACTGCAACGACCTGATGCTGCTCGCCACGCTGGCCGGTTGCGAGATGGGTCTGCGCCTCGCGGGCGTGCCGCTCAAGGAAAGCGGCTTGCCTGCCGCTATGGAGTGGTTGAGCCAGTCGGCCAAGGCGCCGGTTCTGAAAGCCGCCGCCTGAACACTGCGCGCAACCCGCAGCTCGCGAAAAAAGGAAGGCAGGCAGCACTTCCGTCAAGAAGCCGCGCATAGAACGCGGCCCGAACAACATGCGATGGGCCCGCGGCGCGAGCCGCTGACGCGCCGCGACGCAGCGCGCCATGTCAGGCGCGCCGTCAACACATGCAATGGAGAGAGACGATGAAGCGGTTTCGTGTGACCAGTGCGACCAGTATCGTTCTAGTGATGCTATGCATCATGTACTTCATCACCTACCTCGACCGCGTCAACGTCAGCACCGCGGCTGCGGGTTTCGGCAAGGAATTCCATCTTTCGCATACGGAAGTCGGCCTGGTGTTCTCGGCCTTCGCCTATCCGTATCTGATCTTTCAGATCATCGGCGGATGGGTGAGTGATCGCTTCGGCGCGAAACGCACGCTGATTTTCTGCGGGGCCATTTGGGGCGTCGCGACCTTGCTGACGGGCTTTGCCGGCGGTCTGGTGTCGCTCCTGGCCGCGCGCGTGCTGCTCGGCTTCGGCGAGGGCGCGACGTTTCCGGCCGCCACTTCCGCGATGGCGCGATGGGTCGCCAAGGAAAAACGCGGCTTCGCGCAGGGCATCACGCATGCGGCATCGCGGATCGGCAACGCGGTGGCCCCCGGTTTGATCGTGCTGGTGATGGCGACCTGGGGTTGGCGTGAATCGTTCTATATCTGCGGCGTGTTCAGCCTGTTGTGGGTTGCCGTGTGGGCGATTACCTTTACCGAACATCCGAAAGACCATCCGCGTATCACGAGCGACGAACTCGCCGTGCTGCCCGCGCCGAAGCCGAAAGCGCCCGGCGTACCGTGGGGCAAGCTGTTTCGCCGCATGTGGCCGGTCACGATCGTGTACTTCTGCTACGGCTGGACGCTGTGGCTGTTCCTGAGCTGGATCCCCCAATACTTTCTGCACAGCTATCACTTGCAATTGCAGAAGTCGGCCATCTTCGCCTCGGTGGTGTTCTTCGCCGGCGTGATCGGCGACACGCTCGGCGGCATCGTGACCGACTGGATCTTTACGCGCACGGGCAGCCTGAAGCGCGCGCGCAGCTGGATGGTGTCGGTCTGCATGTTCTTTTGCCTGCTCTCGCTGATCCCGCTGATGTTCACGCACAGCCTGTATCTGTCGATGGCGTGTCTCGCCTCCGGCTTCTTCTTCGCCGAAATGACGATCGGTCCGATGTGGGCGATTCCGATGGACATCGCGCCCGAGTTCTCGGGCACGGCGAGCGGCATGATGAATACCGGCTCGGCATTGGCGGCGATCATCTCGCCGGTGGTGGGCGGCTTCCTGATCGATTACTTCGGCAGCTGGGAATTGCCGTTCGTCGGCAGCATGCTGTTGATGGCGATCGGCGTGGTGCTCGCGTTTCGCATGCAGCCGGAAAGCAAGTTCGCGCTCAACGCGGCCGACCAGGCACATGTTCCCACCGGCATGGGCGTTTGAGCATGCCGCACCGTTCCCTCTCTCTTTGCGTTTGACCACATGACGACAGCACTCAGCCGGCTTCTCGCCGACGCGCGCCGCAATCACGCCACGCTCGACACCTTGGCGCCGGAGCACACCCCGGCGGACGCCGCCGCGGCCTATGAGGTTCAGCACGAAATCCTGGATGCCTGCGGTGCGCGGATCGCGGGCTGGAAGATCGGCGCAAAGTCCGGAAGCGGTCCAATCCAGGGGGCGCCGCTGCCCGATCTCGACCTGCATGCCGACGGCGCGCGCCTGCCGCGTGAAGTTTTCACGCCGCTGGGGCTCGAACTGGAAATCGCGTTTCGCTTTGCGCGCCGCTTCGATCCTTCCACCACGCCGTACAGCGAGGCCGAGGTGCAGGCGGGCATTGGCTCGATCGGCGCGACCATCGAAATCGTGTCGAGCCGCTACGCGGCGTGGCCCTCTGTCGACAAGCTCGCACAGCTCGCGGATCTGCAGAATCACGGCGCGCTGATCGTGGGCGAATTCACGCCGTATCGCGAGGACTTTCCGTTCGTGGCGCCGTCGCTGAGTTTCAGTTTCGACGGACACGATGTGGTTCGAACCACCCCGGCCAATCCGGCCGGCGATCCGCGGCGCCTGCTGACGTGGCTCGTCAATCACGCCACGTCGCGCGGCATTGCCGTGACGCCGGAGATGGTCGTCACGGCCGGTTCATACACCGGCATGTTTTTTCCGCAGAGCGCAGGCACGGCAAGCGGGCGCATTGAAGGACTCGCGCCGGTCAGCCTCACGCTCTATTAGCCGGTTCCTGTTACAGCCATAGGGCGACGATATGCCGAACCCCACTTCCGCTCTACTCGTCAAGCCGATCCATCTGGTCCCCTCCGCCGCGCGCCTGACGAGTCCGCTCGCGCAGCATCTGCGCAAGGCATTGCGCGGCGACGTTCTGTTCGATGCGGCGAGCCGCGGCCGTTACGCGACCGATGCGTCGATCTACCAGATCACGCCGATCGGCGTAGTGGTGCCGCGCGACCAGGACGATCTGCGCATCGCGCTGGAGCTCGCGCGCAGCGAGAAAGTGCCGCTGCTCGCGCGCGGCGCGGGCACGAGCCAATGCGGCCAGACGGTGGGCGAAGCGCTGGTGATCGACACGAGCAAGTGGTTGAACAACATCGTTGCCTTCGACGCCGAAGCGCGGACGGTGACGGTCGAACCGGGCGTCGTGCTGGATCACCTGAACGCCTGGCTCAAGCCGCACGGTCTATGGTTTCCGGTGGACGTGTCGACAGCCGCGCAATGCACGATCGGCGGCATGGCCGGCAATAATTCGTGCGGCTCGCGTTCGATCGAATACGGCAACATGGTGCACAACGTCGACGCGATCGACGCGATTCTCGCGGACGGCACCGAAGCGCGTTTCGCCTCGTTGCGCGACGCACCGCAAGGCGCGCGCTTGCAGCAGATACTCGCGGGCGTGAAGCAGATCGCCGAGCGCGAGCGCGACGAAATCGTCGCGCGTGTGCCGAAGGTCTTGCGCCGCGTGGCGGGCTACAACCTCGACGTGTTCGACTGCCAGAACCCGCGTGCTTACACCGACGACGGTGTCGCGAATCTCGCGCATCTGCTGGTCGGCTCGGAAGGCACGCTCGCGTTCAGCCGGCAATTGACGCTCAAGCTCGCGCCGCTGCCCGTGCATAAAACGCTCGGCGTGGTCAACTTCCCGACCTTCTGGCAGTCGATGGATCTGACGCAGCACATCGTCAAGCTCAAGCCGGTGGCGGTGGAACTGGTCGATCGCACCATGATCGATCTGGCGATGAGCAATCCGGCGTTCCGTCCGGTGATCGGCAAGGCGCTGGTCGGCGAGCCGCAGGCCATTCTGCTGGTCGAGTTCGCGGGCGAGGACCGCGACGCGCAACTCGCCTCGCTCAAACAACTCACGGAACTGATGGCCGACCTCGGCCTGCCCGATTCGGTCGTCGAGATGGCGGACGCGAACGAACAGAAAGCATTGTGGGAAGTCCGCAAGGCCGGCCTGAACATCATGATGAGCATGAAGGGCGACGGCAAGCCGGTGTCCTTCATCGAAGATTGCGCGGTGCCGCTCGAGCATCTGGCCGAATACACGAGCCGCCTGACCGAGGTGTTCCATCGTCACGGCACGGAGGGCACCTGGTATGCGCACGCGAGCGTCGGTACGCTGCACGTGCGGCCGATTCTCGACATGCGGCGCGACGGCGCGCAGAAAATGCGCGCCATCGCCGACGAAGCGGCGGCGCTCGTGCGCGAGTACAAGGGCGCGTATTCCGGCGAACATGGCGACGGATTGTGCCGCGGCGAATGGGTCGCGTGGCAGTACGGGCCGCGCCTGAATCAGGCGTTCACCGAAATCAAGACACTGTTCGATCCGGATAACCGCTTCAATCCGGACAAGATCGTGCGTCCGCCGAAGATGGACGACGCGCGCAATTTCCGCTTCGCGCCAGGCTACAAGGAACGGCGCATCGACACGGCGCTCGACTGGTCGGCCTGGAATGTCGAACGCGACCCGCTGAGCGGGCAGGAGACCTTGCCGGGCACCGGCAGCGACCTGTCCGGCGGTCTCGCGAAGGCCGTGGAGATGTGCAACAACAACGGCCACTGCCGCAAGTTCGACGCGGGCACCATGTGCCCGAGTTATCGCGTGACGAAGGACGAACAGCACGTCACGCGCGGACGCGCGAACACCTTGCGTCTTGCGATTTCCGGTCAACTCGGCGAAGCGGGCCTCGCCAGCGACGACGTCAAGGACACGCTCGATCTGTGCGTGTCCTGCAAGGGCTGCAAGCGCGACTGTCCGACGGGCGTCGATATGGCGAAGTTCAAGATCGAGGCGCGGGCCGCGCGCATCAAGCATCACGGACTGCGTCTGCGTGACAGGCTTGTGGCGTTCATGCCGCGTTACGCGTCGACGGCGAGCCGCTTCCCGGCTTTGATGGCGCTGGCCGACAATGTGCCGGTGCTGTCGGCGTGGTTCAAGCGGTCCGTGGGCTTCGCGCCCGAGCGCAGCTTGCCGCGTTTTCAGAAGCCGTTTCTCGCTCATACGGTGCCGGGCAAGGTGACGCCGGGCGCGGCGCTGAAAGAGGTGCTGCTGTTTGTCGATACGTTCAACAACAACATGGAGCCGGACAACGCGCGCGCCGCGCAGCGCGTGCTGGAGGCCGCCGGCTACACGGTGCATTTCAATGCGCGCGCAGGCGAGCGGCCCGTATGTTGCGGGCGCACGTTCCTCGCAGCGGGTCTCGTCGATGAAGCGAAGCAGGAAGCGCGGCGCATGCTCGATCTGTTCAAACCGTTCGTGGAGCGTGGCGTACCGATCGTCGGGCTGGAGCCGTCATGCCTGCTGTCGCTGCGCGACGAGTTTCTGCATTACGGCTTCGGCGACGAAGCGCGGCGGCTCTCGCAACAGGCGTTTCTGTTCGAAGAGTTTCTGGTGCGCGAGGACAAGGCCGGCCGTTTGCGGCTTGAACTGAAGCCGTTGGCGCAACAGCAGGCGCTGGTGCATGGCCACTGCCATCAAAAGGCCTTCGATGCCTTTACGCCCGTGCAGACGGTGTTGAAATGGATTCCTGAATTGAAGGTGTCGACGGTGGAATCGTCGTGCTGCGGGATGGCGGGCAGTTTCGGCTATGAAGCCGAGCATTACGCGACGTCGCAGGCAATGGCGGAGCTATCCTTGCTGCCGGCGGTGCGCAAGATGGACGGCAACACGCTCATGGTCGCGGACGGCACGAGCTGCCGGCATCAGATTCACGACGGCGCGGGCGTCGATGCGATCCACGTGGCGCGCGTGCTGGCAATGGCGTTGCAGTAACGGCGTGTAGCGCGGGACACGCCGTCCCGCGTTCAGCCGGCAATCGCCTGCCGATACGCGGTCGGTGCCACGCCTACGCTCTCGCGGAACCGGTGGCTGAAATGGCTGGCGTTCGCATAGCCGCATTGATCGGCGACCTGCGCGAGCGGCAGTGTCGTAGTCCGTAGCAATGTGCGGGCGCGTTCGAGCCGCTGTTGCGCGATCCACGCGGCGGGCGGCAGCCCGAACGACGTGCGGAACATGCGCGCAAGATGAAATTCCGACAAGGCCGCTACGCCGGCAAGCTCGCCGAGCGTGAGCGTCTGCGCCAGATGACTTTCGATATAGTCGCGCAGCCGCCGGCGAGTCGCGACCGACAAACCGCCTTTGAGCGACGCGTCCGTGCGGCGCACGCCTTGGGCGCGCAACAGCAGACTGAGCACTTGATGGGCGGTCTCATTGGTGCGCAGCAAGCCGTCGGGGTCTTGCCAGTCTTCGTTCGCAAGCGATTGACACAGGCTGGCAATGCGGGCGTCTTCGAAATAGGTGCGATCGGCGAGCGTCAGCTCGCGCGGCTCGCGGTCGAGTTCCTGAACCGCACGCTGTGTGAAGTGCTCCGGCAGAAAATACAGATGCATGAAATGCATGTGGCCGCGGACCCACCAGCGCGATTCGTGATCGCCGGGCAGCGCGCAGAGCCGCGACGGCGCACCGTAATGCCCGGGCATTTTCTGGCGCTCGGTGCGATAGCCGCCATCCAGATAGCACGACAGCGTGTGATGGCCGGGCCGCTCGTAGACGGTCTCGGCTTCTTCCGTGTCGCGCGTCCAGACGGCGATGGCCAGCCGGTCGCCGAGCCACGCGAACCGGTCCAGATTCGCGTTGGCGCTGCTCAGCGTGTGACACACCGACTGAAGGCCGAACGGCGTTTCGGTGGAGTGGGTCGCGGGGGCGGGCGGTCTGGCGTTCACGAAGCGGGCGGATACGTGTCATGTCTGAATGAGCGCCAGTATACGGCGCCCCGCGCGCGGCGGCTTACCGCCTCGCAAAAGTGCGCAATTCTGGACAAGTGCGGCGAGCGGGGCTGCGGCATAGTGAACACCCGTATTCGCTGTTGCAGGCCTGGCCATGAATCTGTCGCTGTATGTCGTTACCGTTCTGATCTGGGGCACCACATGGATCGCCATCAAATGGCAACTGGGGGCGGTTCCGCCACCCGTGTCGATTGCGTGGCGTTTCTGGATCGCCGCATTGGTGCTGTTCGCGTTGCTGCGTATCATGCGCCGGCCGATCTGGCCGCCGCGCGCCGCATGGCGATTCCTCGTCGCGCAAGGGTTGGCGCTCTTCTGCCTTAACTTCTTGTGCTTCTACTACGCCGAACAGGTCGTGCCGAGCGGCCTCGTGGCGGTGGTGTTTTCCACCGCGCCGCTGTTGAATTCGCTCAATGGGCGGCTCTTCATGGGCCGGCCTTTGCAACCCACGGCGATCGCCGGGGCTTTGCTGGGGCTGGTCGGCATTGTGTGCCTGTTCGTGCAGCAGATGACGGGACACTTAGGCGATCACGCCGCGTGGTTCGGTCTTGGGATCGCGTTCCTCGGAACCCTGTGCTTTTCGGCCGGCAACCTGTTGTCGAGCCGCATGCAGTCGATGGGTTTGCACCCGTTCGCCACGAATAGCTGGGCGATGCTGATCGGCGCCAGCGTCTTGACCGTGGGAAGCTTATCGGCAGGATTCTCGTTTGCCGTCGAACCGTCCGCACGTTATCTCGGCGCGCTCGCCTATCTCGCTATTTTCGGCTCGGTGATCGGCTTTACGGCTTACCTGATGCTGGTCGGGCGCATCGGACCCGAGCGCGCCGCTTACTGCACGGTGTTGTTTCCGATCGTGGCGCTGGCGGCATCCACGGTATTCGAAGGCTATCAATGGTCCGCGCTGGCCGTGGTCGGCCTGTTGCTGGTGGTGGCGGGCAATCTGGTGGCGTTCGATCTGACGCGGCGCATCTTCGTGCGGCGGGTGCGAACTTCCTGATGAGCATTCGGCCGGACATATGCCACGCAGGCGGCTCGATCATACGTGAAGATTTACGCAATCTCTTGCGCACCGGCGGACGTTTGAGGTGAGCGCTTCCGGGAGCCGGCAGCGCGGCAGCGCGGTGGCGCGCGTGACAGGTGAGACTTTTCGGGAGGCTGAAGACCAGCAGAAATCGGCAGGCGGAGGTCTGCCGAACGGTTTGCATGAACTACATGGGTAGACGAAGCCACATAACGTCCGTATAACGCTGCATCCTAACAGCGATATCGCAGTTAAATAAGATAAGTTAGAAGGGGTTGAGTGCAAAATGACAGCATATTGCATTCGCCATGCCGCCGGTATCCAGCCGGCGTTCAAAGGAGGCCCCAAACCTCCGTCGGCCAGGCGGCCTAGCGCCGCTACCCAACATCATCGATGGATCTGGCACCAGTTTTGCTGACTGGCAAGCCACCGATGGCGACATCACATCGCCCTCGCGCCGGGCACAAACATACGCCTCGGCACCCCTCGGTTCACCTCGCGGCATCTGCCGCGTCCCGAACTTCCCATTCGCAGCGTCATCACGACGCCTGTGCGGCGCGGCTATTTCCGCGCGTCGCTCGAACAAGGAGGCGCATCTTCATGATTCAACGTCCTGCCAGACTGATCGGCAGTCTCGCAGCCATCGGAGTCGTCGTCGCGTTGCTGGGTCGTGCGATCGACCCCGCTGCGTTACATCAGTACGCACCCGATCTGGTCTATTACACGAAGCGGCACCTGTTGCTCGTCGGCTATTCCATGGCTCTCGCGCTGCTGGTCGGCATTCCCGCCGGTGTGCTGCTCAGCCGCCCGTCGTTCGCGCGTCACGCCGAGCGCTTCATGCAGATCTTCAACATCGGCAACACGATTCCCTCGCTGGCCGTGCTGGCCGTCGCGCTCGGCATCTTCGGCATCGGCGATATGCCGGCGCTGGTCGCGCTGTTTCTCGCGTCATTGCTGCCCATCACACGCAACGCCTACGAAGGCATGAAGAACGTCTCGCCCGCGCTGCGCGAAGCGGCGCGCGGGCTCGGCATGACGGGCTGGCAGTCGTTGCTACGCGGGGAGTTGCCCAACGCGATGCCGATCATCATCGGCGGCGTGCGGACTGCGCTGGCGATCAACGTGGGCAGCGCACCGCTCGCCTATCTGATCGGCGCGGACAGCCTCGGCACGCTGATCTTCCCCGGCATCTATCTGAACAATCAGCAGCAGCTTCTGCTCGGCGCGGCGGCCACCGCGGTTCTCGCGCTGGTGCTCGACGGCATCGTCTCGGCCGGCAGCCGCTACCTGCTCGCGCGACGCGGGGTGACGGCATGATCGATCTGTTCAAACACAGCCGCTGGATCGCAGCCGGCGCATTGCTTTCACGAGCCTTCACGCCGGCGCGACGACGCTCGTACTCGGCGGAAAGAATTTCACCGAGCAATACGTTCTTACCGAGATCGCGTCGCAATACCTGCGCGCGAAGGGCTACACGATCGACGCGCGCACCGGTCTCGGCAGCACGCTGTTGCGCAGCGCGCAGGAGAACGGCCTGGTCGATATCACGTGGGAATACACCGGCACTGCCGCGATCGTCTACAACAAGATCACCGACAAGCTCGATCCGAAGACGATGTACGAACGGGTGAAAGCGCTCGACGCGAAACGTGGCCTCGTCTGGCTCGACTGCTCGCCGCTGAACAACACGTATGCACTCGGCTTGCCGCAACAGCTGGCGCAGCAAACTGGCATCCGCACGATTTCGCAGCTCGCCGCGAAGATGGCGGCGGAGCCGAAAAAGAAGCACGTGTTCGCCATGGACGCGGAGTTCGCCAATCGTCCGGACGGCCTGAAGCCGCTGGAAGCCGCCTACGGCATGCAGTTCAGCCGCGAGGAAACGCGGCAGATGGATCCGGGCCTCGTCTACACGGCGTTGCATAACAACCAGGTGCCGATCGGACTGATCTACACGACGGACGGCCGGGTGAAGGGCTTCAACATCGTGCCGCTCGAAGACGACCGCCACTACTTCCCCGCGTACAACGCCACGCCGGTGGTGCGCAAGGCGACGCTCGACCAGAACCCGCAACTTGTGCCGCAGTTGAACGCATTGTCCGACGCGCTGACCAACGACACGATGCTCGAGATGAACAAGCAGGTCGATGTCGACGGCAAACCGGTGCGTGAAGTCGCTGCGGAATTCCTGCGCACGCACGAGCTGCCCTGAGCGGAGATCCTCACGATGACTGTACTTGACTATCTATCGGCCAACTGGCCTGAACTGCTGCAACTCACGGCGCAACACGTGTGGCTGGTGGGCATTGCAGTGGGGTGCGCGATTGTTGTCGGCGTACCCCTGGGTATCCTGATCAATCGGCACGAATGGCTCGCCGCGCCGTTGCTGAGCGTTGCCACGGTGGTGCTGACGTTGCCGTCCATCGCGCTATTCGGCTTGATGATCCCGGTGTTCTCGCGCTTTGGCCAGGGCATCGGCGCGGTGCCGGCGATTACCGCCGTGTTCCTCTATTCGCTGCTGCCGATCATGCGCAACACCTACCTCGCGCTGCGCAACGTCGACGCCGGCATCAAGGAAGCGGGCATCGGCATCGGCATGACGGTGTGGCAGCGGCTGCGCCTCGTCGATTTGCCGCTTGCGGTGCCGGTGATTCTCGGCGGCGTGCGCACGGCCGTGGTGATGAACATCGGCGTGATGACGATCGCCGCAGTGATCGGTGCCGGCGGTCTCGGCACGCTGATCATCCGCGCGATCGGCCAGAGCAACATGATGAAACTGCTGGTGGGCGCCGTGCTCGTGAGCCTGCTCGCGATTGTCGCCGACCTGCTGCTGCAAGCGCTGCAACGCTTGCTGACCCCGAAGGGACTACAAAAGACATGATCGAACTCGACAAACTGACCAAGACGTTTACGCAAAAGGACGGCCAGCAGGTGAAGGCGGTCGACTCGGTGAGCCTCACGGTGGGCGAAGGCGAAATCTGTGTATTTCTGGGCCCCTCGGGCTGCGGCAAGACCACCACGCTGAAGATGATCAACCGTCTGATCGCGCCGACCTCGGGCCGCGTGCTGATCAACGGTGAAGACACGTCGGGTCTGAACGAAGTCGAATTGCGCCACCACATCGGCTATGTGATCCAGCAGATCGGCCTGTTTCCGAACATGACGATCGAAGAGAACATCATGGTCGTGCCGCGCCTGCTCGGCTGGGACAAGAAGCGTTGCCGCGAACGGGCCACGGAGTTGATGTCGATGGTCGCGCTCGATCCGAAGCAGTATCTGAAGCGTTATCCGCGCGAGTTGTCGGGCGGCCAGCAACAGCGGATCGGCGTGATTCGCGCGTTGGCCGCCGATCCACCGGTGCTGCTGATGGACGAGCCGTTCGGCGCGGTTGACCCGATCAATCGCGAGTCGATTCAAAACGAGTTCTTCCAGATGCAGCGTCAACTGAACAAGACGGTGATCATGGTGAGCCACGACATCGACGAAGCGATCAAGCTGGGCGACCGTGTCGCCGTGTTCCGCCGTGGTCAACTGGTGCAATACGATCATCCGGATACGCTGCTGGCGCATCCTCGCGAAGAATTCGTCGGCGCGTTCGTCGGTCAGGACAGCACGCTGAAGCGCCTGTTGCTGGTGAAAGCCGGCGATGCCGCCGCCCAGCCGGAGACCGCGCGCGCCGATACGCCGGTGGCGCGTGCGTTCCAGATGATGGACGACAGCGACAGCCGCTATCTGACCATCGTCGACGAGAACCAGCAGGCGCTCGGCTATGTGACGCGCCGCGCGGCGCGTGCGGGCGAAGGCGTCTGCGGCGACCATCTGAGCGCCTTCAAGGCGACGGTCAGCGCGGACGAGCATCTGCGCATCGTGCTGTCGAAGATGTACCAGTTCAATTCGTCATGGATGCCGGTGCTGGACAGCGACGGGCGTTACGTCGGCGAAGTCACGCAGGATTCGATTGCGGGCTATCTGAGCTCGGGCCGATCGCGTCGGCATACGGGACAGTCGGCGATCGTGTCGCCTGCCGTCGCCGCGGCGCAGGCGGCGGCCGCTCAGGCTGCCATCACGCATCACGCGTGAAATGGGCGAGTGAGTCAGGCTGCGCGGGTCCATCGTCTACTCGAAGACGACGATGCCCGCGCGAAAATTCTGATTTATTGGCGCACGCCTTAATGTCGGTCGCCTTCGCTCCGATCACGAATAGACGCCAACGCACGATCGGTATATAACACCGTGAAAGGGATGGCTTGTTCACCGATGCATCAACAGGAGCGAAGTTTCATCATGACGCAAGACGTAACGCCCAAACCGCCCACCGGCGATAGGCCCGATCTGGAGAACCTCGACGCCGCGCTCAGTCACGTAGACCAGCAGGTATCGTCGGGCAGCATTGCATCCGGCGCCGCCAAGGGCATTCTATATAGCCTGATCGAAACGCTCGGCACATTCGTCGGCGACCCCGATCTGCCGGAGCACGCACGTTCGGGTTACGAAGGATTGCTGGAAGCCGCTCGCGAATTGCGCGCGAAGCTGGATCACTAAAGGCGATGACCCGCCGCCCGCCGGCGGCGCGAGTCGCATCGGCCTGCTCGCCGGTGCGGTATGGCCGTTGTCATTGCGTGGCGTGGCGTGACGGCACCACACGGTGGCGAATCGTCGTCCGATTCGCCTTCGTCTCTTGCCGCCGTATTTCGGCGGCGCCGCTGTCTATGATAAAAAGGCGCACCGTCTCCAACATTGCACCTTTTTTATGCTCTCTGCGTCTGCTATCGCGTTGCTGGCCGTCGGCATTGTCGTCGTGCTGATCACGCCGGGGCCTACCAATACGCTGCTTGCCGCGGCCGGCCTGCGCCAGGGGGTGCGGCGTTCGCTGCCGCTGATCGCCGCCGAACTGGGCGGCTATTTCATCTCGATCTCGGTATGGGGGCATTTCCTCGTTCAGGCCGCGCATGCGTTGCCCTGGTTGCCCCCGCTGTTGCGCGTGGCGGCTGGCTTGTACATCGCTTATCTGGCCGTCGACATGTGGCGCGCGGCGGTCGCGTTGCCCGACTCGGCGCAGCGGGCGAGCGGCATGCGCACGCTATTCGTGGCGACGCTGCTCAATCCGAAGGGCTTGCTGTTCGCCGGCACGATCTTTCCGGCTATCGCCTTCGCGCAACTGCCGGCCTACGCCTTCGCGATGCTGATGTTCGCGTGCCTGCTGGTACCGATCGCGCTCGCCTGGATCACGTTCGGTGCGGCGCTCGGCAGCGGCAAGCTCACCTGGCTCAATCCGGTGAAGGTGCAGCGCGGCGCTTCCATCGTGCTCGGCGTGTTTTCCTTGTCGCTGGCGTGGGCGGCGCTGCATTGAGCGCGGCGCTGATCCCGCACTCAGGCGGCCACGCTGGCTTGCCAGTGGACTTCTTCTTTTGGGGCGTCGTCGGCGCTTAGCGCATCGAGCCATGCGGGCGGCGCGGCAGTGATTTCCAGTCGCGGCGTGCCGTGCCAGTCGGCGCAGCGCTGCAATGCCCGGCGTAGATCGCCGGCCAGACGGGCGCTCAGTCGCACGCCTGGTTCCACGTGCAACGACTTGAGTTCGAACACGCCTTGGGTCCGATGCGCTTTCGCATCCACGCGGCCGACCAGACGCCCGCGGCTCAGCAGCGGCAACACGAAGTAACCATATTTGCGCTTTGCCGCGGGCGTGTAGCATTCGATCGCATAGTCGAAGTCGAAGAGCGCAGCGGCGCGCTTGCGGTCCCACACCACCGGATCGAAAGGCGACAACACCGTGGTAACCGTCGAGACGAGCTTGCCGCTCGCGGCATCGTCGAGTATCGCGGCGAAGTCCTGATGGACGAATGTGTCCTGCTTCCAGCCTTCCACACGCACCGGAATCAGCTCGCCCTGGTCGGCGAGCGCATGCAGTTCGTCGCGGTAAGGCCGGCGCGGCAAGCGGTAGTAATCGGCGACCCAATCGGCGCGCGCCACACCGAGCGAACGGCAGGTGCGGCGTAACACGGTTTCGGTGACGGTGTGCGCGGGCGGCAGATCGCGCGCGTCGTCCCAGTCTGGCAGCACGCGCTCGGTCACATCGTAGACGCGGTGAAAATTGCGCCGCTCGGCCACCATCAATTGTCCGATCGCGAACAGCACTTCCAGATGGCGCTTCTCCGGCTTCCAGTCCCACCAGCCGTTGCCCTTGCCCGCCTCGCGGGCGAAATCCGCGGAGCGGACCGGACCGCTCGCGCGAATGTGCGCGAGCAGCTTCTCAATGTCCTTGCGATGCTTCTTGTGCCATTCGGCCGCGTATTTCCAGCCCATGCCGCTCGGATCGAGCATGCGATGGCGCAGCAGGCCGTAGTCTTCGGTCGGCACGAAACAGGCTTCGTGCGACCAGTATTCAAACAGCTTGCCTTCGGCAAGATGCTCGTCGAGCCATTGCTGTGGATAAGCGCCGAGCCGGCTGAACAACACGAGATAGGGACTGCGCGCGACCACATGGATCGTGTCGATCTGCAATTGCGCCATGCGGCGGATCGCGTCGAGCACGTCGGCCTTGACGGCCTTGCGGCGCGGCGGCGTCAGCAAGCCTTGTGCGGCGAGATGAAGCGTGCGGGCGGCGGAAAGCGGAAGAGTCTTCACGCGGGCGTCGATCAGTGAGTGAATGCGATGGGAGCGGACACGAAGCCCGGCTTGGATCTGCAATCGCTACTGTAGCGTGAAGCGTCCCGCCCTGCCGTTACCAGCCGCGGCCGTGATGCCGGTCCCAGCCGCGATGACGCCCATGATCGTGATGCCAGCGGCGTTCGCGGTAGTAGTCGTCCCGGTAGCCGTAACCGTAGGCAGGTTGCGGCGCGTACACGACTGGCGGTGGCGCATAGGCATAGACCGGCGGCGCTGCGTACACGGGCCCCGGCGTGTTGACGAACACGCCGACGTCCACCCTGGCCGAGGCGGCAGTCGAGGCGCAGGCGGCGGCAAGGCCGAAGGCGGCGAAAACGATCGCGCGTGGGAACATGCTTGTCTCCTGTCGAAAGAGCCGGCTATTCGCTGTCGAATAGCTGACGGTCATATTACGAGACAGAAAGCAAGGCAGGTGCAACCAGTTGAAGGTGTGTGTAACAGCAGGTTACCCGCCAGCCGCCGGTTGCGAGGGCGGCTGGCGGTTCAGCAGTCTTTGACTCAGGCGCCGAGCGCGACCGTTTCGCCTGCCTCAACCGCCAGCAGTTGATGGATCTGCGCAACCACGGCTGCGCCTTCTCCGACGGCCGCCGCCACCCGTTTAGTCGAACCGGCGCGTGCGTCGCCAATCGCGTACACGCCTTCGACCGTGGTGGCGAGATCGCAGACCGACGCTCCCTCGATGCTCGTGCCGGTGAGCACGAAGCCCTTGTCGTCGAGTTCCACGCCGCAGGTGCGCAGCCAGTCGGTATTCGGGTCCGCGCCCGTGAAGAGGAACAGATGGCGCGTGTCGAAATGATCGGTGCCATCGGGCAACGGTTTCTTCAGGCTGACCGATGACAAGCCGCTTTCGTCGGCGTCCAGCCGGCCGATTTCCGAATTCGGATGCACGAACACATTCGGCAACGAGCGTATCCGGTCGATCAGATAGCGCGACATGGTGGCTTCGAAACCGCTGCGCCGGATCAGCACGTGGATCTTGGCTACATGTGTCGCCAGATAGACGATCGCCTGGCCGGCCGAGTTGCCGCCGCCCACCAGCACGATTTCCTGGCGCTTGCACAGCTTGGCTTCGACGGGCGACGCCCAGTAGTAGACCCCGCGCCCCTCGAAGCGGTCGAGCCCTTCGAGCGCCGGGCGCCGGTAGACCGCGCCGCTCGCGATCACAATGGCGCGCGCCGTGATATGCCCGCCGCACTTCAGTTCCAGCCTATGCGGCCGCTCCGCGCAATGCAGCGCCTTCACGTTGACCGGAATCGCCACGTGCGCGCCGAATTTCTGCGCCTGCACGAATGCGCGGCCTGCCAGCGCCTGGCCGGAAATGCCGGTCGGAAAGCCGAGATAATTTTCGATTCGCGCACTCGCGCCCGCCTGGCCGCCCGGCGCACGGCTATCCAGCACGATCACCGACAGGCCTTCGGAGGCCGCGTACACCGCGGTGGCGAGCCCGGCCGGCCCGGCGCCGACGATCGCGACGTCGTACACATGCGCATCGTCGAGATCGGGCAGCAAGCCGAGGCAGGTGGCGAGTTCCGGCATGCTCGGATGACGCAGCACCGAGCCGTCCGGGCAGATCACCAGCGGCATGTCTTCTTTTTGCGCGGCGAATTGCTCGATGAGACGCAATGCGTCTTCGTCGCGTTCGTCGATCACGGAATGGGGATGGCCGTTGCGCGACAGAAAGCCTTGCAGCATGACGAGCCGCGCATCGCTGCTGTTGCCGATCAGGATCGGCCCGCCGGCGCCCTTTTCGATCAGCGACACGCGCCGCAGGATCAACGCGCGCATGATGCGCTCGCCGAGTTCCGCTTCGGCGACAATCAGCGCGCGCAGCCGTTCCGGCGGAATCAGCAATGCCTCCACCGAACTGAGCGCCATGCCGTTGACGAGCGCGGGCCGTCCCGACAATTGACCGACTTCGGCAAGAAAATGCCCGGCGCCGTGCTCGCCGATCAGGACTTCACGCCCAATGCCGTCGCGCTGATACACCTTCACGCGTCCTTCGAGCAGCACGAACATGCCGGGCCCGGTGTGCCCGGTCTCGAACAGCAGTTCGCCGGCCTTCCAGTGACCGATCTCGCCGAACCGGCGCAAGCGATCGATTTCCGCGCAGGTGAGCGCGGGGAACATCTGGTGCATGCGCGTCGAGAGAGACGAAAACGGCGCGTCGGCGACGACGGCCTGCTGTTGCCCTTCTGTGTGTTGTGTTTCAGCTTCTTGAGTCGAAAGCATTGAACCGCTCCTTCGTGTTCATTGACGGATCGAACGGAGGCGAAGCGGCGCGGCGCCCAATGGCGCACATGCGAATGCGCTGCTTGCGCTATACGGCCTTCGGCGCGACGTCGTCGACCGCCACTTCGGGCGGCGGCATGTCGGGCAGCGAATCCACCGGCTTGCCCGAGTCGCGCCAGGCTTCCATGCCACCGCGCAGCGGCAGCACGTCGGAGAAGCCGGCTTCGTTCAATTGTTTGGCCATCCATGCCGCGGAAATCTCATTCGGGCATGAACAGTAGATCACCACCTTTTGATCGCGTGGATAGGTCGCGACGATTTCGTCGAGTTGCCGCTCGTCGGCGAATTGCGAGCCCGGAATCACGAAAGGATCGAGCTTGCGCTTCTCGTGCGAACGGATGTCGAACAGCACCGGCGTCTTGCCGGCCTTCACGAGCGCGGCCAGTTCGTCCACCTCGATGCGCGCGGACGCAAGCTTCGCAATCAGCTGGCGCCGGCGCACCCAGCGATAGGCGGCATACGCGAGCAGCAAAGCGACGGCAACCAGCGCGGCCGTGCGGCCCAGCCGACCGGCCAGCGCGAACAGCATGTCGATCTGCTTGGCGAACAACGCGCCGATGATCAGGCCCGTGCCGGACCACAACGCGGCGCCGATACTGTCGTATGTGAGAAACGTGCGATAGCGCGTGCCCATGGCGCCCGCCATCGGAATCGACACGATCGACAGTCCCGGCACGAACTTGGCCACGGCCAGCACGCGCACGCCCCAGCGGCCGAAAAAGCGTTCGGTCTTTTTCACACAGGTGTCACGCGAGAGCGACAGGCGGCAGATCGCTTTCAGCGTATTGCCACCGTACATCCGGCCGGCGAAATACCACGCGCTGTCGCCGATCAGCGTGGCGAAGATCGACAGGATCAGTACCGGCGCCAGCTGCGTGCCCACGGAGCCGGGATGCATGGCGGCCATCGCGCCGAACAGCACGAGCGACGGCATGGCCGGAACCGGCAGCCCGATGGAGGCGGCGAGCACGTTCACGAACACGAGCGCCGGCCCATATTGCTCGACGAGATCATGTAGCATCGGCTTACATCCGCGGCCCTTTCGGGTGCGGCGCTGGTAGGGAATGCAAAAGGAGAATGCAAGAATTATGGACGCATTTTCGAGACGTGGAAACGCCTTGAAAGAACGCCCGTTATTCGGGCTTTGAACGCGCTATCGCAGGCACACTGAATTGTTATGGAGGCGCATTAGGCGCGCGATTCGAACAAAGTGGAAAGGCCTGATTTTAGCGCCGCATGCTGAAGCGGAAATAATGCCCGATTAACGTCTGCGGACGTGCTGTCCGCAAGCAATGAAATACCGGCGGGGCCAACGCGTTACGCGGCATGCGCACGCAAGTGCGCACGCCGCGCGACGTCGTTCATTGACGATGATTGTGCTGTTCGCCCGGCAATTCGGCGCCGTGCGCGCGAATCGCGGCTATCAGTTCGGCGGGCGTGATTTCGTAGCGCACTTCGCGGTGTATGCCTGGCTTGCGCTCATCGACTTCGATCAAAAGAATGCCTTTGCCGTCTTCTGTCGATTCGAGGCGCAGCGAGCGGAGTTCGCGCGCCGTTGCGTCGTCGTATTCGGTGAGCAGGGCCATTGACCCGGAGGACCCGGTAGTGCGCATCGAAGTTGTCCTTGTTCCGTTGTTGATCGAACCATTGTACGGGCAGGAAAGTGTGGCGTCTGTCGCGCCACGGTCACGCCGCACGGATTTGCCCCGTTCAGTTGCACGCATGCCATATACCGCCGGATGCGTTGACTGGCGCGGTCCGCCGGGCAATGCGTGTTGTGACCTCCCGCCGTGGCAACCAGTTTAACGCGACTCCCGGCAACGACAGATGCATTTTTCGTGCCCCGAGGCGGTGCGCTTCTTCTCGATGACTGTCACGCTGTTGACGCGTGCGCCGGTTAGGAGAAACAGTCAAGCCCGCGCCGGTCGCTCCGCGCGAGTGCATCCCCAAGGCGCGGTTGCGCACCGATAGGGCAAGTCGATGTCGAAAATGGTGAGGCCTTCGCCGCGCGAGCGATCAACGGTATCGGCAAAAAAATAGCCCGTCCGTGAGAGGGACGGGCCGCTAAACGCCGTTGTTACTTGGGTCAGCCTGCCCTTACAACCTGTTGGGCGCTGACGGTTCCATCCTGCTGCGCCAATACCGGGCTGTCGAGGTGGGAGTAACGCCGATCTATCAGACCATTGTGGCTTCGTCCTGCTCGAGAACGTGTGCAGTGGCGGGCGCGCTATGTCGGTCGACGGCGTCTGCCACGGTTTGCGCAGCGTCAGGCGTGAACGCCTGACGGCGTTTCGTGCTGGTGACGCGTTGTGCGGGCGCGGCCTGCGCGATGGTGAACAGGCGCACCGCTTCGTCCAGCACGTCGGCCTGTTCCGCGAGACGCTGCGCGGTGGCCGCCGCCTGCTCGACGAGCGTCGCATTCTGCTGCGTGGCGCCGTCCAGATGCGAGACCGCCTGATTGACCTGGCGAATCCCTTCCGCCTGTTCGTTGCTGGCATTGGCCACCTCGACGATGATCGACGACACGCGGCCCACCGCTTCGTCGATCACGCGCATTTGCGAGGTTGTGCGTGCAACCAGTTCGGTGCCCGCGGCGACTTCGGTCGTACTCGCTTCGACCACCGACTTGATTTCCTTCGACGACGCCGCGCAGCGTTGCGCCAGCATACGCACTTCGCTCGCGACCACGGCGAACGAACGGCCGGCTTCGCCCGCGCGCGCGGCTTCGACCGCCGCATTCAGCGCAAGGATATTGGTCTGGAACGCAATGCCGTCGATCACGCTGGTAATGTCCGCGATACGCCGCGACGCCGCCGTGATGCCGGCCATGGTTTGCTCGACCTGGCCCGCGATCTTGCCGCCCACCGCTGCCGCGGCCTGTGCGTCCCTGGCCAGATCGAGCGCGCGCACGGTGGCGTCGGCGTTGGCCTGCACGGTCGTGGTCAGCTGTTCCATGGTGGCGGCGGTTTCCTCGAGCGAGGCCGCCTGCAACTCCGTGCGCCGCGCGAGATCGACATTGCCGCTGGAAATCTCGCGCGCGTTGTCGAGCATGCCGGTGATCTGCGCGCGCACGTCGTAGACGATCGCCGCAAGATTCGCCTTCAACTGATTCAGTGCCTGGAGCACTTCGCCGAGGTCGTCATGGCGCACGATCTGCAGATCGGCGGTCAGATCACCCGCGGCGAGGCGCGTAGCGAATCCCGACATGTCGGCGATCGGCGCGGCGAGTTGCCGCTTCAACAACTGCCACGACACGGCGCTGACCGCCGTGGTGACGCCGAACGCAATCCAGAACGGCACAGGCGGCGCGCCTTCCCACGCGACCAGGCCGGTCACCAGCAGCGCCAGCGACGTGATCGCGTAGCCGGCCGCCGCACGCGTGGCGACAGGCAGGCGCATCAGCGCCTGCAGACGCCCCAGCAGGCCGGTTCGCACCACCACGCCGCGGCGCAGCTTGACGCCGCGCGCCTCGCCCGCGCGCATGCGCGCGTACAGCGCCTCGGCGGCGCGCACCGCGTCGCGTTCCGGCTTCACGCGCACACTCAGATAGCCGACCACCGTACCTTTCTCGACCACCGGTGTGACGTTGGCATGCACCCAGTAGTGATCGCCGTTCTTGCGGCGATTCTTGACGAGCGCGGTCCATGGGCGGCCGTCGCGGATCGTCGCCCACATGTCGGCGAAGGCATCGCGCGGCATGTCCGGATGACGGATCAGGTTGTGCGGCTGGCCAATCAACTCGTCGCGCGTAAAGCCCGAGACGGCGATGAAGGCGGGATTGCAATACTGGATGCGGCCAGTCAGGTCGGTCGCGGAGACAAGCATGTCTGACGAAGGGAATTCGTACTCGTGCCCGGTGACAGGCTGGTTATTGCGCATGGCTTTCCTTGCTGGTGCTGACGCGCACGTGCGCGCGCTGCTGCTTACTTGGTCGCAAGGCATAACGGCAATTAACCCCGAGGTCTTGAGGGTTCCCCACTAAACCGCTCAGGTTTAGCGAGGGGCCAGCCGTTAATGCAAGGTTGTCTGATGTGTGCCGGGGGCGGGGCATGAAACGGTGCCGGATGCGTCGCGCGATACCTTCAAAAGGGCTACACTGCGCCCGTACAAGGCCTGCAGACGTAGTTCGTCCCTCGATTTCGCAGTGGTCTGCCTGCACGAATCCGCTACTCCAGCGAGCTGATGCAGAAGATCCTCGACCGCACCCAAGAGTCCCTGGCGCTGGCTTTCGCCACCCTCGCGCAGAACGCGAAGCGCCAACAGCGGGTTTATCTGGCGACGATCGGTTCGCTGATGCTGATCGTGGTGATCTTCGCACTCGTGGTGGCCGTGGTTGCCGGGCTCGCGCAACTCGACTATCGCCGCACGTTCGCGTCGCAGAATGCGACCGACATCTCCCTTCTCCTGCATCAGGAGGAGTCGTTCTCGCGACGCGTCGAGCTCACGTTCGACTATTACTACACCGCTGCCCAGGTGCGCAGCGCGCCGGATGCGATTCAGCAGTCGATCCGCCGGAGCGGCACGGTGCGCGGCGAGGTGGACAGGATCGATGCCGGCTTCGATATGCTGGTCGGCGAAGCCACCACGGCTGCGTGGGGGCCGCAACTAGGCGAGAAGCTTGGCCGCCTCTACGAAGCGTCGCAATCGACACTTGCCACGCAGCAGGCGTTCGAGTTGCAGCAACGCGCGACGCTGATCGGGCTGAAGGAAGACTATGCGGTGATTCTGCCTTCGCTGCCGCGGTCGGTGGCGGGACAAGCCGCGGCAGTGAACCTGCCGGCGACGCCCCAGCAGCAGCTGGCCGTCGTCAGGACGCTGCGCGAGACGCTGGAGCGCCAGCTCGAGGCGCAAACCGGCAAGCGTCTGCCGGGCAAGGGCGAGCGCGTCTGGCTCGGTCCGTATCTCGATCCGTTGGAGAACGTGCCGGTGATCTCGGCGGTGAGCGTCTACTACGACGGCGACACGCCCACCACGCTGATCAGCATGAACATTCCGCTCGACGTGCTCGCGAAACGCATCGCGCCACCGCGCAACGAGGGCACGATATTGCTGATGGCCGCGGACCGACGCATTATCGTGTCCTCGAAACCGCTCAGCGCGTCCACCGAAAAAATGCTGCAACGGACGGTGGCCGCGACGCCGTCGCACGTGTTTCATTACGGGCGTGAAGGCGTGATCTTTCATGAGCCGCTGAAGCCGGGGTTCGGCTTTCTGGTCGGCTATATGCGCTGGGGCGCGCTTGCCGCCGCGCTCGGCTGGCAGCTCGCGGTGATCGGCGGCCTCGCGGCGTTGATCCTGCTGGCGGTCGCGCTGACGGCACGCTATTTCGGCTTTCGGCTGTTGCGCAATGCGTTCGCCGAAACTTCGCGCTCACTGGAAAGTGAAACCATCAATCACGTGCTGGTCAGTGCGACGCCGGTGGGACTGTGCGTCGTTCGCCAAAGCGACTATTCCGTTCTGACCGTCAACGCGCTGGCCGCGGAGTTGCTGAGTGTCGAACCGGGTAGCAACCGCTTGCCGCCGCATATCGTGAGCGAGTTCCTCACCCAGACGCCGGACAAACCTTCGGCTGCGGCGATTGCACGGATCGCCACTTTCGTCGTGGCCGCACAGCCGCAACCGCAACCGCAGCCGCAACCGCAACCGCAGCCGCAACCGCAACCGCAACCGCAGCCGCCGGCTTCACCGACGTCGGAGGAAGGCGCCATGCCCGCGCGGTTTTTGCAGTTTACCTACGCGCCAGCCCGGTACGCCGGTGAGAACGTGCTGTTCTGCGCGCTTCTCGACGTGACCGCCCAGACCCTGCTCGAACAGCAATTGCGGCACGCGCAGCAGGCTTCCGACGCCATGATGCGTGCGCGCACGAATTTCTTCGCGGCGATGAGCCACGAAATCCGCACGCCGTTAAACGCGCTGCTCGGCAATCTCGAACTGTTCGCGCGTACACCTGGTCTCGAGGCGCATTCGCAGCGGCTTGCGACTTTGGGCGTCGCATCCGATGCGCTGCGCCGTGTCGTCAACGACATTCTCGACTTCTCGAAGATCGATGCCGGCGAAATGCTGCTCGCCAACGACGCCTTCCGGCCCATCGACGAATTTGAGAACATCTCGTTTTCGCACGCGCCGATGCGCGGAGACCGCCCGATTCGTTTCTATGCACTGCTTTCGCCAACGCTCGACTGCACCGTGATCGGCGATCGCATGCGAATCGCGCAAGTCGTCAACAACCTGTTGAGCAACGCGTTCAAATTTACGTCCACCGGCAAGATCACGCTGTATGCGGAAGTGAAGGACGATCCGCAGGGCCACCCGACGCTCATTTGCAAGGTGTCGGACTCCGGCGCCGGCATGAGCGAGGAGCTTCTGAGCCGTCTGTTCAAGCCGTTCGTGCAAGGCGAGCTGGGCACCTCGCGTGGCACTGGCGGCACGGGGCTGGGGCTGGTGATCTGCGCGCGCCTGTGCGAATTGATGGGCGGCCGGATCTCCGCCGAAAGCGTGCCGGGTGTAGGCAGCGTGTTTCACATGTCGGTTCCGCTGGTCGCGGTGTCCGCCGATCAGCGCACGCCGGCGACGCGACCCGCGCCTCGCGGGACGGCGCTCGCGTTGTGCTCGGAGCAGCAAGCCGGAGAGTTTCTGGACGGCTGGCTTCAGCGAGCCGGTTGGTCGAGTCACACGGTGGCCTCGCTGGCGAGCGCGCAGGCATGGTTGAAAGCGAATCGCCCCGCAGTGCTGATCGTGTCCGGTGAATATGATCTGGAAGCGATCGCCACGTTGCGCGCGTTGCAGGGGGTCGGCACCGTGTGGATCACGAGCGGTGGCCCGACGCGGCCGGAAGCGCGCGGCCAGGCCGTGCTCGAAGTGAGTGAATTCAGCCGGACCGCGTGTTTGACGGCGATCGAGCTGGCAGTCGAAGGCACCTGCGCCGCGCGCGACGAAGCATCCGCGCCCGTCGCCGCCGTGGCCCCTGCTGTCGAGATCGATCCGGCGTTGCTGGGGCTTGCGGTCCTCGTCGCGGAAGACAATCCCCTGATCCAGAACCTGATCGCCGAGCAGCTGGCGGAACTCGGCTGCGTGCCCACGATTGCCGCGGACGGCAAGCAGGCGCTGGCGTTATTCGAGCGGGCTCCCTTCGAGGTGGTGCTGACCGACATTCATATGCCGGTGATGGACGGCCACGAACTGCTGGCGGCATTGCGCGCGCGGCACGCGGCGCTGCCGGTGCTGGCTTTCAGCGCCGTGGCCGAAGAGCAGCAGGCTCAAAGCTGGCATGAGCGCGGCTTCACCGGGTACGTCTCCAAGCCGGCGTCATTGAGCGAATTGCAGGCGGCTTTGCTGGCGGTGGTGCCAGCGCAGGTGCGGGCGGCTCACCCTAAGGCGGCATCGGCATCGGCATCGGCCGACTCCACGGCGCCCGTCGCCAACGCAGCGAGCACGCTCAGCGCGCACGACAAAGCACGCTACACGGCGATGCTGAGGGATCATTTGCAGAAAGATCTGCCCAGGCTGCTTGCCATCGTCGAAGCAGAAGATGTGCGGGCGTTGGCCGGCTGGGCGCATAGCGCGAGCGGTGCGTTTGTGGTCGTGCAGGAACTACGGTTTTTCGAAGCATGCCGGCAGTTGCAACGGCTATGCGCGGACAACAGCCGTTGGACAACGGAGATGGACGAACGGGCCATCTCGCTGCACGAAGCGATATCCGACCACTTTGGGCTCGACGAGCAACCGGCGCGTTGAGTGGCCGATCGCTCCTGCGGCATCAACCCGGCCGTTTGACGACGAAGTCGATTTCGACCAGCGCATCGCGCGCCAGCGCGGTGACGCCGATGCAGGTTCGCGCGGGCAGCGCGTCGGCCGGGAAGTAGGCGCGGTAGATCTCGTTCATCGGCGCGTAATCACGCTTGAACTCGGTCAGGAAGATGCGTGTGGCAACCACGTTTTGCAGGCCGAGGCCCAGCCCCTGGAGCACCAGCACGAGATTGTCCATCACGCGCTTGGTTTGGGCGACGACACCGTCGGGAAGCGGCGCGGCGTCGTCGGTGGGGGAGGTCGGCATCTGGCCGGTCAGGAAGACCCAGCCGTCGGCCTCGGCAGCATGCGAGAACGGGCCGACCGGTGTGGGCGCCGAGGGAATCATCCAGAAGGAAGGGGTTGAGCTCATGGGAGGGTGCGCTGGGCGGGATCGAATGTCGGGATGACAAGGTAACCGATCAAAACTCCGGATGCCGGCGTATTGCCGGCATCTTTCCCAGCACCCGCCCGATCAGACCAGACCGGTCGCGTAATAGACCGCGATCACAAAGAAGACCGCCAACGTCTTGATCACGGTAACCGCAAAAATGTCGCGATACGACTGGCGGTGCGTCAGGCCCGTGACGGCCAGCAGCGTAATCACCGCGCCGTTGTGCGGCAGCGTGTCCATACCGCCGCTCGCCATCGCGACGACACGGTGCAGCACTTCCATCGGGATATGCGCGGCTTCCGCGCCCTTGATGAACGTGTCCGACATGGCCGCGAGCGCGATGCTCATACCGCCCGACGCCGAACCCGTGATGCCGGCCAGCGAACTCACCGAAACGGCTGCGTTGACGAGCGGATTGGGAATGCTCTTCAGCGCGCTGCTGACCACCAGAAAGCCCGGCAACGCTGCGATCACACCGCCAAAGCCATATTCCGACGCCGTATTCAACGAAGCCAGCAATGCGCCGGCCACAGCGGCCTTGGTGCCGAGTGCGAAGCGTTCGCGCACGCGGTTGAACGCCGTGGCGACCACCATGAGGATGCCGAGCAGCAGTGCGCCTTCCACGGCCCAGATGGCGACCACGGCCTTGATCGTCGTGGTGACCGGTGCGTGGACGCCCGGCAGGATGTCCGGTGCAACGGTGTATGACGCGCCGTACCAGTCCGGAATCCAGCGGGTCAGCAGGAAGTTCGCGACGCCGACCAGAACCAGCGGCGCGACTGCCAGCAACGGATGCGGCAGTTGCTTCGATTCCACGCGCTCCGGCTCGTTGACCAGCTCCGTGCCGTAACCCTCGCCGGTTGCCATCGCCGAACGGCGGCGCCATTCCAGATAGGTCAGGCCGACCACGATGATGAACAGCGAGCCGATCACGCCGAGCGCGGGCGCGGCCCACGAGGTCGTCTTGAAGAAGGTGGTCGGAATGATGTTCTGGATCTGCGGCGTGCCCGGCAGCGAATCCATGGTGAACGAGAACGCGCCGAGAGCGATTGCGCCGGGCATCAGGCGCTTCGGAATATTGCTCTGGCGGTACAGCTCGGCGGCGAACGGATAGACCGCGAACACCACCACGAACAGCGAGACGCCGCCGTAGGTGAGCAGCGCGCACACGGCAACGATCACCGCATTGGCGCGTGAACGGCCGATATAGCGGATCGCGGCGGCCACGATCGATTCCGAGAAACCCGACAGTTCGATGACCTTGCCGAACACGGCGCCTAACAGGAACACCGGGAAGTAGAGCTTCACGAAGCCGACCATCTTCTCCATGAAGATGCCGGTGAAAACCGGCGCGACGGCGGCCGGATCGGTCAACAGAACGGCGCCGAGCGCGGCGATAGGCGCAAATAGAATGACGCTATAGCCGCGGTATGCGGCAAACATCAGAAACGCCAGCGCGGCGAGGACGATTACAAAGGACATTGAGTCTCCAAAGCTTGGTTGTTCTACATGGTCGCCGTTCCGGGAGTGCGACGGCACGGCGCCGGCAAATGCAGGTTTCATGCCACGCACGCGGCAAGAGCCAGCGGCTTGATGCCGCGGGCCGAAGCTCGAAACGTGATGCGGCCGATTGTACCCAAACGTCTCCAAAACGGGACGTAAATCAGCTGAACATAGGCCAAACCAAGGTAAAACCCTTATATAACGGGCTTGCTGGCGATCTCGTCGATGAGATAAGCTTGTCTATGAAATGAGACAATCATAAAAAGACAGTAGCCGGAGACAGCGACAGCATGATGAACGACTGGGCAGGCGTGCCTGCCACTTACGGCGACGTATTGCGCCGGGCAATGGATTCGCTCTTTCGCACATTCGAGAATTTCAGCGAAGGCACCTTTATCGTCGACGCGGACGCGCGCGTGGTCTGGATCAACAAGCGCTATGCGGCGCGCTTCGGTTTTTCCGACCCGGAGCAGGCGATTGGCCGCGACTGCGAGGCTGTGATCCCGAACAGCTTGATGCGCGAGGTGGTCAATACCGGCAAACCGATTCTGCTCGATATTCTGGAAACGGACCGTGAACCGCTCGTCGTGACGCGCCTGCCGCTCAAGGACGATGCGGGCGTCACAGTCGGCGCGGTCGGCTTCGCGCTGTTCGATGAACTGAAGGCGCTCACGCCGCTCTTTTCCCACTACTCGCGCGTTCAGGAAGAGTTGATCGCGACGCGCCAGTCGCTCGCCCAGGCGCGGCGGGCCAAATATACATTCGGCAGTTTCGTCGGCACGAGCGCGGCCAGTCTCGAAGTGAAGCGCCAGGCGCGCCGCGCGGCGCAGCTCGAGTCGCCGGTGCTGCTGCTCGGCGAAACCGGCACCGGCAAGGAGTTGCTCGCGCATGCCATCCACGGCGGCTCGGCGCGTGCGAATCAGCCGCTCGTGACGGTCAACGTCGCGGCGATTCCCGATACCTTGCTCGAAGTCGAATTCTTCGGCGCCGCGCCCGGCGCGTACACGGGCGCCGATCGCAAAGGGCGCGTCGGCAAGTTCGAGCTCGCGAACGGCGGCACGCTGTTTCTCGACGAAATCGGCGACATGCCGCTGCCTTTGCAGGGCAAGCTGCTGCGAGTGTTGCAGGACAAGGAATTCGAACCGCTGGGCTCGAACCGGATCGTGCGCGCGGATGTCCGCATCATTGCGGCGACCTCGGCCGATCTGCCGGCGCTGGTCGCGGCGGGACGCTTTCGCGCGGACCTGTTCTATCGGCTGAACGTGCTGACCATCCACGCGGCGCCGCTGCGCGAGCGGGCCTCCGACATCGAAGCGCTTGCTTACGCAATGCTCGAAGATCTGTCGACGCAAGCAAAAGGCGGCAGTCACTTCGAGTTGCAGGACGACGCGCTGCTGCTGCTGTGTTCGTATGACTGGCCGGGCAATGTGCGCGAATTGCGCAACACGCTGGAGCGCGCCGTGATGCTTTCCGACAGCGAGCGGATCGACGCTCGGGCGCTGGCGCCCTTTATCGGCTCGGGCACGGCGCATGGCGGCGGGCATCGTCGTGTGGCTCCTGCCGATGCGTCGGCTCCGGCGCACGCCCCCGACGCGCCAGCCGGCGGGCCCGAACCGGCGTCGTGGAGCGACGCAATGGCCGCCTTCGAAAAGCGTTTCCTCACCGACGCCTTGCGCGCCAACGGCGGTCGCGTGATCGAGACGGCCAATCAGATCGGCATGGGACGCGCGACACTCTATAAGAAGATCGCGGCATACGGCATCGACGTATGAGGTTATGACTAGGGTCCGCAAGGCCGAATGACGCAGCGTAATTGCCGCGTGGCACAATCGCGTGATCGAAAAACAAGATGTGATCGGGGTTTCAGATGAAACGCAGTCTTTCCTCCTTCGCGCGCCGGGCCGGCGCCACGTTGGCGCTCGGCGCCGTGGCCGCGCTGAGCGGTTGCAGCAGCAGCGCGCCGCTATTTCTGTCGGATGGCCGCGCCACGACGCTGGTGCAATGCCCGGCCGGTTCCGACTCCTGCTCGCAGCAGGCCAATGCGAGTTGCGGCGGCGCATTCGACGTCGTACGCCAGTCGATCGAGAGTGGCACGCTCAATCTGATTTACGCCTGCCGGGCAAAATAAGGCGCGGGCGTCCTTCGCGTCTCGGGCATTCCCTTCCTTCGGCCCGCCGCTCGATTACGACGGCGGGTGCTTCGATCGCAGCGCCGGTTCATCTGCGCCCGGCGGTTTGATTCATTCAATGCCTGGCGGTTGTGACGATAGCCGTGTGGCGGTCGTCAAGCCCTGCGCCTAATACGCGCTCGACCCGCGCCTCTTATGCGTAATAGGTTTTAATCCCGCGCTTCAAATAATTTCTATCCGCCTGTCGCAATAAAAAACCTTCGAATTTTTTGTGGTTAAGCTAAGTCAGTGCGGAACCTAACGGAACGCGAAGTTTGACGGCAGTATTCTTTTTTTACGGGCTCGGGATTACGCAGCAGAAGGATTTGCCGCCTCAATCCCTGCGCCGCGGGCGATCAGGAAGGTTTTTCCGTTTTCGGAAAAGAGCGATTGCGGCACGCTTCATGCTGAGCATTGCGCAATGATAAAAGTTCAACGAGTAATCCGGGGAAAGCAATGAATCACCAACAGCTCGAAAAAGATATACAACATCTTGAACACGTAATCTCGCATATCTCGGCTGAGGACCGCATCCCGCTGTCATATTGGCGCAGCCGTGTCGACTCCGTATCCGGCGCTGTACGCGTGCCGGCGCAAGCGAGCCGGGTCAAACGGCTCAACGCCGCGCTCTCGGCGCTCGAGGAGCGGCAAAAAGGCTGAAACCTCGACGGCGGATGGCTTTTGTGTGCCCTTCCATCGGGTAACATCGCCATCACGAATTAGGGAACGCCGCCGCGCTGCCGATGGCTGCGTCGGCGCTGGCGCGTCATGGGCCGCATCACGAGCGGCGCAAGCGCGGGCGGCACGCTCGCGCGGTCCGTGTGTCGATCGTGCGCCGTCCGTCGCCGGCAGGCGCGCGTCCGGCCTCAACGAGCGGGCCGGCATCCCTATCCACTGATTCAGGACAAACATGCAACCAGCAGGACTTTCCGCGTCTCGGCTGACGGCGCTGACCAACGCCATGCAAGGCTATGTGGAACGCGGTGAAGTGGCGGGTGTGGTTTCGATAGTCTGGCGGCGCGGCGAGATCGGCCACTTCGAGCCGCTCGGCTGGCGGGATGAAGCCGCGCAGTTGCCGATGGAGCGCGACACGCTGTTTCGCATTGCCTCCATGACCAAGCCGGTGACCAGCGCCGCGATCCTGATGCTGATCGAAGAGGATCGGCTCGCCCTCGACGCGCCGATCTCCCTCTGGTTGCCGGAACTGGCCGCCCCGCGTGTGCTGCGCGACCCCGCCGGCCCGCTCGACCAGACCGACCCGGCCAGAGCCTCGCTCACCGTGCTGGATCTGCTGACACATCGCGCCGGCTTCGCCTATTCCTTTACCGCGACGGGGCCGTTGTCCGAAGCTTATGCGGCCGCTTTCAACGGATTCGAAGCGCGCATGGATAGCAACGCGTGGCTCGCCCGCATAGCCGGTTTGCCGCTGATGTTTCAGCCCGGCTCACGCTGGCACTACGGCATCGCGACCGACGTGCTCGGCGTGCTGATCGAACGCGTGAGCGGCATGCCGCTCGGCGAGTTCTTCCGGACGCGAATTTTCGAGCCGCTCGGCATGCGCGACACGGCTTTCTGGGTGCCTGACGCACAACTCGCACGGCTGGCCACCGCTTATGGCGTCGAAGCGGGCACGGGGCGGCGTGTGGTCGAAGATCACCCCGCATCGAGCCGATGGGCGAATCCGGATCGATTTCAGAGCGGCGGCGGCGGCCTGATTTCAACGGCGCAGGACTATCTGCAATTCGCACAACTGCTGCTCGGGCGCGGGCGAGTCGGTACGACGCGTTTGCTGTCGCGCCGCTCGGTCGATCTGATGCGCTCGAATTTCCTCACGCGCGACCAACGACGCGTGCCGGCCTTCGGGCACGTGCTATGGGCAGGCCAGGGGTTCGGCCTCGGCGTGTCAGTCGTCGATGATCCGGCGCAGCAGTTGTCGCTCGGCTATCGGTCGATCGGTTCGTTCGGCTGGCCGGGCGCATACGGCACGAGCTGGTTCGCCGATCCGGTGGAAGACATGATTGGTTTGATGCTGATCCAACGGCGGTCCGTCGAACCGTTTCCCATGGCAGTCGACTTCGAACGCCGCGTGTACGATGCAATTGACGATTGAGTAAATGGGCTGCGGCAAGCAGGGCGGCGGCCCCGGCCGCGTCGAGCGCGCGTGGTTTCACGCCTCTCTATCCGGTACTTTATTCGTCTGATAGTGTCCGCACTTCAGTTCTCGTCAAAACGATCGGAGCACCCGTCATGGCCTCGTACAAGCAATTGACTGCCCAACTCGAAAAACTCCACAAGGAAGTCGCGGCGGCGCGCGAGAAGGAAATTGCGCAGGCAATCGCCGAAATCAAGCAGAAGGTGGCCGAATACGATCTGACTGCCGAAGAGCTCGGTTTTACGAGTAAGCGCACCGCGGGCCGTAAAACGGCTTCGGTTGCCAAGTATCGCAACCCGAAGACCGGTGAAACCTGGAGCGGCCGCGGGCGCTCGCCCGCGTGGCTCGCCGGCAAGAATCGCGAGCGTTTCCTGATCGAAGTCTGATGCGCGCCAAGGCATGACGAGATTGCTTGGTGGTGCACCGGATTGTTTAAAGTGATGTCGCGAGCGCTCTTTCTCGCACCGTTACGCGGTCCCGAAAACGCTCACCTTTCGCGCAAATCCGGAGCGTGGGTCGTTAGACGCGCTGTCCGGCTGGCGCCGTGCTTCTCTGCTTCGGTGAGCCAGGTTTTGTCGAATGACGCACCTTGCGTCAAGCTCGCCGTCGCGTCTCGCAGTGACCCACCTTGTTTCTCTGAAACCCTCGCTAGCCCTTGCTGACGCGCGTTCCCAGGCTCTGCGAAGAATCGTGGCGGCCTAAGCCCACGTCCTTTTCGTGTTGTCCCGCTGGACTCGACACGCCGCAGCGTGCGTTCGTGCAGGTGCGTGAACGAGCTTCGGCATGCTCACCTTTCGTTGTGGTTCGAGAGGGCGCCGGCGAGCGTCCCGAAAACCCTCACCTTTGCGCTTTCGCTACGCGCACGCCATTGCGCTCGGGACTCATCCGGAGATGAGTTCCTCTCATACCCTGGATCAAAACTCATCGATACAGGGTTGCGGATGCCGGACGTCACAATCGGCCATCCACGGAACCCTGGCGGAAGGACCATGAGCGCTTCGACGGGCAAGCATCCCCTTAGCGGGCTCGCCGCGCACGCCACGACGCGTTCGGCGGATGAGCCGTTCGAACTCGATCGTAACTGCACGCCATGCGATCTGATCCGCGATTACACCGCCGGCAAGCGTGTTACCCGCGAATCGCGACTCGCGCAAGGCGTGTTCGTCGAAACGCTGGAGGAGGCGGCATGAACGAATTTCTACGCACGGGGCATTACATCGGCGGCGAGTGGTACGAGAGCGCCGGCATGTATGCCGTTTTGAATCCCGCGACCGGCGAAGTGGTGGCGCAAGTGGCGAAAGGGGGCGTGGCGGAAACCGCGCAGGCCATCGCGGCGGCTGAGCGCGCCTTTCCCGCATGGCGCTCGCTGACCGCACAAGAGCGCAGCGCGCGCGTCAAACGCTGGGGCGAGTCGATGCGGGAGAACCGCGACGCACTGGCCGAACTGCTGGCGCTCGAGCAAGGCAAGCCACTTACCGAAGCCCGCAGCGAAGTCGGCTTCGCGGCCGGCTTATTCGAATGGTTCGCCGCGGAAGCAAAGCGCGCATGCGGCGAGGTGTTCCCGAGCCTCGATCCGAACTTGAAGATCAAGGTGACGCGCGAACCTGTTGGCGTGGTTGCGGCGATCACGCCGAGGAATGTCCCGCTCGCCGTGATCACGCGCCAGGCCGGACCCGCGCTCGCGGCCGGCTGCACGATGGTGCTCAAGCCATCGGAAGACGCGCCGTTGTGCGCGCTTGCGTTGGCGGTGCTTGCGGAGAAAGCGGGCATCCCGCCGGGCGTGTTCAACATCGTCTCCGGCGATGCGGTCGCGATCGGCGGCGTACTCATCGAATCAGACGTGGTGCGCGAGCTGTGGTTCACCGGCTCGACGCGCGTACGCACACGTTGAAGAAGCTGTCGCTCGCACTTGGCGGCAACGCACGCTTCATCGTAGTCGACGACGCGGATCTCGACGCCGCCGCACAGGGCGCAATGGCTGCGGCATTCCGCAACACCGGGCAAACGTGTGTGTGCGAACCGCTTCTACGCGCAGGACGGCATCGACGATGCGTTCACGCCCGCGTTGACGCAAGCGGTGCGCAAGATGCGCATAGGCAGCCTCGGACACTGATCTTCAAGCCGATTTTCAATGCGCTTTGTTTGTGTCTCGTCATTCTGCAATGTTCTGCGTGACTGATTGCCACATTGTATCAATCGGTCATGACTCGATGCATTGATTCAGTACGCCTGAAAGACTCGCGGGACGGGCTTACGGCCTCCATTGATTTTTCAGATAAATCCGCTGAAATTTCGGAAAGGAGGCGATTTGTCTCATGTAACTTTGATATGGGACAACTTAATATCGCATTGTCTTGTACGTGAAAGACAGGTCAAAAGTTTAGAGCAGGAGATCTCGTATTCCTGAACTGAACTATTGGCGAGGTTGATGTGGCGATCCTTAGTCAATACAGGTATCACTTTTTGAGTTGATTAGCTTTTCTTAGTATATTGGACCAAACGCTATGAAGTTATCCCTCCCCGCAATCGCGATCGCAGCCGGCAGTTTGTTCGGTCTCGTGCCCCTTGGCGCCCATGCGGCGGATGGCACGATCTCCTTCACCGGCACCGTGACGGACAGCACGTGTTCGATCAACGCCAACGCGAGTGGCACCGCGGCTGACGTGTCGGTCCCGCTGGTACCGGTCCCGACCGGTTCGCTCGCCACCGCGGGCGCAGTGGCCGGTACGACGAACCCGACGGATCTGCAGCTGAATCTGACAGGCTGCAGCGGCACGGCCACGAAGGCGATTGCTCGCTTCGAAAACGGCGCCACGGTCGACCAGTCGAACGGCTACCTGTCGAACATGGGCGGCACCGCGCAAAACGTGGATGTTCGTCTTCTCAACGCGCAGATGCAACCAATCAACATCACGACTGGCGCGAACAACGATATCTCGACGAACGCGGTAACCATCACGGGCGGCACGGCAACCCTGCAGTATTTCGCGCAATATTACGCAACGGGCGTTGCGGCTCCCGGCACGGTCAGCTCGTCGGTTCAATACTCGATGGAATATCAGTAAGCGAAGGAGCGAAGGCCCGAGGCGCTCGCTACGCGAGCGCCTCTCTCGCGCTCCTTTTTCTGGAATATTGACAGACAGGCTGTAATGAATCTGCTCAAAAAAATGCCGATAGGAATCGGCGTTGCATGTGCGCTGCTCGCTGGCAGCGCACATGCAAGCGTGACGATCGGCGGTACACGGGTGGTGTATCCGCTTGAGCAGCGGGAAGTGACGGTCAAGCTGGATAACGACAGCAAGGCACCATCGCTCGTGCAGGTCTGGATCGACGACGGCAATACGGATGCCAAACCCGGCGAAATCAAAGTGCCGTTCGTGATCACGCCGCCGATTTTCCGCATGGATGCAAAAAAGGCGCAGACGTTGCGCGTGATGTACACCGGCGAGCCCTTGCCTCAGGATCGCGAGTCGGTCTATTGGCTCAACGTGCTGGACATCCCGCCGAAGGCAGGCAGTGCGCCGGACGCCAATACCTTGAGCCTGGCCTATCGCACACGCATCAAGATCTTCGTGCGGCCGGGCAAGCTACCCGGCAAGCCGGAAGACGCGGCCGCGCAACTGAACTGGAAAATTGCCGCGTCGGCGGATGGCAAAGGTCAGGCGGTCAGCGTTTCGAATCCGACACCTTACTACGTGTCGTTCAGTGAGATCGACGTCGAAAGCAGCGGCCACACATTCAGGAACGAACAAGGCGGCATGGTTGCACCGCGCACTTCGGTGATCCTGCCGATCGCGAAGATGAATGCCGTCGCCGCGGGCGCGAAGGTGCGCTACATCGCCATCAGCGACTACGGCGGCCCTATCAACGGCGACGCGCCTCTCGGCGAGTAAACCAGGCCGCCACACCTGCCAGTTGCGCGGCAACCTGCCGCCCTTGGCCTACCCCTTTCTCGAACACGGCGTGCGTTGCACCGGCAGTGCACAGGGATGATGCTCGCCTGCCGTAGGACATTGAATTCCGATCAGATCATGAAGGACTCACCCTGTCGCCGATCGTCCGCCTGCGGTGGTGAACTCGCTGGCGCGTTTGGGCTCACGCCCGTCGCCGCGGTGGCCACGTTAGCGTTCGCGGTGCTGGGCGGCCTTCAGCCAATGGGCGCTCAGGCATCCGAACCCGTTGAAGCGGGCGCGGCAGTGGAGTTCGACACCACATTTCTGCGCGTCGATCCGAATACAACGGTGGATGTCACGCGCTTCTCGCGTGGCAACCCGGTATCTGAGGGCGTCTATTCCGTCGACCTGGTCGTCAACGGCATTCGTGTTGCGCGCCATGATGTGCGGTTCGTGGCCGCGAGCGGAGCGATGACGGCGCGTCCTTGCTTCAGCCGGCAGATGCTGGAAACGCTTGGCGTGGACTTCGCCAAGGTCGCTGCGAGCCGTGAGGCGAAGGTGGCCGGAGCCGATGCCGCAGTGACCGGCGAATGCGTCGACCTCGCGGCGGCCGTGCCCGACGCGACGGCTGACTTCGACTTTGCGGAACAAAGGATTGCGCTCAGCGTGCCGCAAAAGTACATGCGAAACGCCGCGCGCGGTTACGTGCCGCCCGAGATGTGGCAGAACGGGGTCAACGCGGCTTTCCTGAGCTACAACGCGAATGCCTACCACACCGCCGGATCGGGTGTTGAATCGACTCAAAGCTATGTCGGTTTGAATGCCGGAGTGAACCTGGGCGCGTGGCACTTTCGGCATCAGTCGTCGGTAACCCAGCAGGCTGGCGCCGCCACGCAGTTCGACAACATTGCGACCTACCTTCAGCGTGACATCACCGCGATGAAGTCGCAATTGACGGTTGGCGACGGCTACACGACCGGCGATGTGTTCGACAGCGTGCAATTTCGCGGCGCGCAGATCGCCACCGACGACCGCATGCTGCCCGAATCCCTGCGAGGCTACGCGCCGGTCGTGCGTGGCACGGCTGAATCGAACGCGCGAGTGACGGTTCGTCAGAACGGCCAGGTGATTTATGAAACCACCGTCTCGCCGGGTCCGTTCGAGATCAACGACCTGTACGCAACCGGCTATGGCGGCAACCTGGATGTCACCGTCACCGAAGCCAACGGCCGCACGAAAAGCTTTACCGTGCCCTACGCCTCGGTCGCCCAGTCGTTGCGGCCCGGCACCACACGGTTTTCGGTCACCGCCGGCGAACTCCGTAATTCCACGCTCGAGACAAACCCGAATTTCGCGCAGTTCACGTTGCAGCGCGGCCTGACCAATCTGGTCACGGTCTATGGTGGCGCCGTGGCTGCTAACGGCTATGTGGCCGCCGACCTGGGCGCCGCGCTGAACACGAAGCTCGGCGCGCTCTCAGCCGACGTGACAGCAGCCCAAACGCAGGTTCCGGATCAGGGCACGTCGCGCGGCACCAGCCTGCGCATTGGTTACAGCAAGTTCATCGATCCGACCAACACGAACATTGCAATCGCGGCGTATCGCTATTCGACGGCCGGGTATATGAACCTGTCGGATGCCGCGTCCGTGCGTGATCTCGCTATGCATGGCGGCGATCCGGATTCGGTGTACAGGCAGCGCAACCGTTTTCAGGTCACGCTCAATCAGAATTTCAAGGAATACGGCACGGTCTTTCTGAACGCTTCCGCTCAGCAGTACTGGAATCGCAGTGGCAGCGATGTGTTCTACCAGGCCGGCTACAACAACCGTTTCAAGTACGGTACCTACAGTATCAGTGCAGGGCGCACACGTAGCTCGAACGGGTCAATGTCGGATCAGATCATGTTCAGCACCACATTGCCGCTCGGCCATGACCAGCATTCGCCGCTGCTGACGACGAACCTCAGCAGTTCCGGCGGAAACACCAACCTGCAGGCCAACGTGAGCGGCTCGTTGGGCGAGCGCAACCAGTACTCGTACAGCGCGTATGGGGCGTACGGCGACGCTCCGGGCGCCAGCACGGCGAGCGCGGGCGCGAGCGGCACCTATCGCGCGCCGTACGCGCAGTTGACGGGATCGGCTAGCGGGGGCGCTGGATCAAGGCAGGTGTCGGCGGGTATCAGCGGGTCAGTCGTCGCGCATCCGGGGGGTGTCACGTTCTCGCAGACGGTGGGCGACACGTTCGGCGTGATCGAAGCACCGGGCGCCGCAGGCGCGAGCGTGACCAGTTCGCCAGGGGTCAAGCTCAATGGACGCGGCTTTGCGGTCGTTCCGTATCTGACGCCGTATGGCATCAACACGGTGGATATCGATCCGAAGGGCACGTCGACCGATATCGAGTTCGAATCGACCTCGGAACAGGCAGTGCCGCGGCTGGGCTCAGTGGTGATGATCAGGTACAGGACCGTGACCGGACGCGCGGCGTTGATTCGTGCGCCGCAGCCTGGCGACAAGGCGCTGCCGTTCGGCGCGGACGTGGTCGACGGCAACGGCAAGACCGTCGGTATCGTCGCGCAGGACAGCCGGATTTTTGCGCGCGGGCTCGAGGATAAAGGCTCGCTGTTCGTGAAATGGGGCGCGTCGGCTTCTGAGCAATGCCGCATCGAGTACGTGTTGCCGAGGCAAACGGGCAATGCGGGAGCGGCCTACACGTCTGTGGAAGGGCATTGTATGGGTGGGACGCCAACCGAAAACACGAACTTTGCTTCTGGCCGTACCAGGTAATCCAATTCGAGGAGTGATTAAATGTCTGCGTTCGAATCCTGTCTGCGATGGTCTAGCCAAAACGTGGCAGCCTGCAAGACTTTGTCTTATGCGACTGCCGCGCGGCGTGGCCGCAATTCGCTTATTCGGCTTGCCGGAGCTCTCGTAGTACCGGGTTCCGCCTTGTTCGCCGCGCCCGCAGCGCACGCAGCACTTACCTGTCAGGCGAACGGTACAAACAATGTCATCACCGCGGGATCGATCTCCGTGCCTGCCAATCCGCAGGTGGGTGCGACGATTGCCACGCTTGCACCTACGCAGTTTCAGGCGTCCTGCAAATTCCTGAATGCGGATCCGCCAGAAACGACTGCTACGTTTTGGCCGGTCTTTTCCAGTTCGCTACCCCCTGTATCCGGGTTTGCCGACGTGTACCAAACTAACGTTCAGGGTCTGGGAATCCGCTACACGTTTGACGCGCCGGCGTGCAACGCCAGCAATGCCCGGATGACCAATGGCCAGATCCAGTTGACCTGCCCGGTCAGCGGACCAATGGACGGACCGTATATGCCGATTAACATTACGGTTACGCCGTCATTCGTTGCTACCGGAATAATACCGCTGGGTGCACGGACGCTTTCGACCGTGCCGTTGGTATCGATCTCCTATTGGACGTCCGACGATCCAGCCAATGGATGGGATCAGCCACCGCTCTACACAGGCGCTGCGTCCGGCCGGATCGTTCACGCCTGTTCGATCAATCAGCCCAACGCTTCCGTTACCCTGCCGACGGTCAACAGTAAGGCATTCTCGGCCGGCGTGGGCACGGTGGCGTCCCCCCAGCCGTTCTCGCTGATATTTTCATGTTCGAGCGGGGCGCAGGTGTCGATGGTTTTGACGGACAGCACGGATCCGTCCAATCGGTCGAATGTTCTCACCCCGACCGCGGACTCCACCGCAAAAGGGATCGGCCTTCAGATATTGAATAACAAAGGCGCGCTGGTATCGTTCGGGCCGGACTCGTCGGAACCTTTTACGACCAATCAATGGGTCATCGGCGCGTCACCGAACGGCCCGCTGGAGGTGCCGTTGACCGCGCGATATATTCGAACGGGCGACGTAGTGCCCGGTACGATCAGAGCGCTCGCCACTTTCACCATGTCGTATCAGTAAAGCTTTCGGGGCGGCCTCGCCGCAAGCTTGGCCGTCCCGACCGCCCCTTTTCGATACACCAATCCCCATGACGTGTATCATTCGTTCCCTGCGCTGTTCTGCGCTGGCGGTTCCCGTATTGTCGAACGCTCGTTCGTGACCTGTTCCCACGCGGTCGAGTTGCCATTGTGACGCGGGCCGCCGGCCCAACTCCCGCAGCTCGACGCCGCCGCGCAAGGCGTGGCATACCGGCGGCCACAAGCCGCCGGGAACCGCCCGAACCCCTATCCGTGACCGCCAGACCCGATGTCAGTCTCCGAACTCAAACGCCGCCGCACGTTCGCGGTCATTTCCCACCCGGACGCGGGTAAGACCACGCTCACGGAAAAGCTGTTGCTGTTTTCGGGCGCGATTCAGATCGCCGGCACCGTGAAGGGCCGCAAGAGCAATCGCTACGCGACGTCCGACTGGATGGAGATCGAAAAGCAGCGGGGCATTTCGGTGGCGAGCTCGGTGATGCAGTTCGAGTATGGTGACGCCGTCATCAACCTGCTCGACACGCCGGGCCACGAAGACTTCTCCGAAGATACCTACCGCGTGCTGACCGCGGTCGACGCCGCCGTGATGGTGATCGACGGCGCGAACGGCGTCGAAGCGCAAACGCTCAAGCTGCTCGAAGTCTGCCGCAGCCGCAAGACGCCGATCGTCACCTTCATCAACAAGCTCGACCGCGAAGTGCGCGAGCCGCTCGAACTGCTCGACGAAATCGAGCAGCATCTGGGCGTCGCCGCCGTGCCGTTCACGTGGCCGATCGGCATGGGCAAGGACTTCCAGGGCGTCTACGACATCCAGCGCGATCAGGTGCGCCTGTTCCGCGCCGGTCAGGACAAGGCGGGCGGCGAGGTCGAAACGCTGCAGGCGCTCAGCGACGAAGAAGGCGAACGCCGCTTCGGCCATGCCTGGGTCAAGGCGAAGGAAGAGATCGATCTGATCACCGGCGCATCGCCGGATTTCGATCGCGAGCAGTTCCTCGCCGGTCAGCAATCGCCGGTGCTGTTCGGTTCGGCGATCAACAACTTCGGCGTGAAGGAAATTCTCGACGCGCTGGTCGATCTGGCGCCGCCGCCTTCCATGCGCATGACCGTGCAACGCCCGGTCATGCCGGACGAGCCGAAATTCACCGGCGTGGTATTCAAGGTGCAGGCGAACATGGATCTGGCGCACCGCGACCGCGTGGCGTTCATTCGCGTGTGCTCGGGGCATTTCGAACGCGGCATGGCGGTGAAGGTGACGCGCACGAACAAGACCTTCCGCGCCAACAACGTGGTGACGTTCCTGTCGCAGCGTCGTGAGACCGTGAGCGAGGCGTATCCGGGCGACATCATCGGTATTCCGAATCATGGCACGCTGAGTCTCGGCGATACGCTGACCGAAGGCGAGCAACTGCAGTTCGTCGGTCTGCCGTTCTTCGCGCCGGAAATTTTCCAGACGGTGGAAGTGGTGGATCCGATGCGCGCCAAGCAACTCGGCGAAGCGCTCAAGCAACTCGGCGAGGAAGGCGCGATTCAGGTGTTCCGTCCGGAGGTGGGCGGCTTGATGATTCTCGGCGCGGTCGGGCAACTGCAGTTCGAGGTGGTGTCGCACCGCTTGTCGACCGAATACAAGGTCGACGTGCGCATGGCGCCGGCGCGTTACCGCATGTCGCGCTGGGTAACCTGCGACGACGCAGCCGAACTGCGCCGTTTCACCGATTCCTACGCGGCGCGAATCGCGCTCGACGCGTCCGACGCGCCGACTTATCTCGCTTCGCACGTGTCGGAGATCGAAGTGGCGCAGAAGGCCTGGCCGAAGATCGTGTTCAACGAATTGCGCGAGCACTCGGGCGCGCCGTTCAAGAAGGCGATGTAAGTCCGTCGCGCCGATAGTCGAGCGCAAAACACGGCAAGGCAAGACAACCCAAAGAGGCCCGTGAAGACGGGCCTTTTTGCATGAGCGGCAGCACTACGCTTACCGGCGGTTCATCAGTGCGAATTCAGTTTCAGCACCTCTTTCACCTCTTCCCGCAGCCAGTCCGTCAGCGCCTGCACCTGTTCCAGCCCGACGTGCCGCTGGGGAACATCGAGCCAGTAGCCGAGCGGGCCGCTCACTTCGACATCCGAGAACTGCGCGAGACTGCCGTCCGCCAGCTCCTCCTCAATCATGTTCCGGTCGACGACAGCCAGCCCAGCGCCTTTGGTCGCCGCGCGAATTGCTTGATCCAGCGTCGAGAATTCGATGCCGTGGTCCGCGTAGCGCGCGGGCATGCCCGCCTTCGCGAGCCAGTTCGGCCACCACTCGAGCCGCGCGTCGTTGTGCAGCACATGCAGGGCCGGCATCCGGTCGAGCAGCGTCTCCAGCGGTTGATCGAGCAGACGTGGGGCGCCCACGAGCACGTGACGCCCGGTCATCAGCAATTCGGAATACGCGTTCGGCAGCGCGTGGCGGCCGAAGCGGATCTGGCAGTGAAAGTCGCCGTGCGCTTCAGTGCGAACGGACAGTTCGACGTCGGGGAGCGCCGCCGCGAGCGAACCCAGCCTCGGCGAAAACCATTGCGCGGCGAAAGCGGGCGGCACGGCGAACACGAGGCGCCGCCGCCCTTTGGCCACCGTGATTTGCCGAAAGCCGCGCTCGATCGTGTCGAAGGCTTCGGACAACCACGGCAGCAACCGCGAGCCGGCCTCAGTCAGACGAATACCCTTGTGGTCGCGCTCGAACAGCTTCGCGCCAAGCGACTCTTCGAGCAGCTTGATTTGCCGGCTCACGGCGCCCTGGGTCACGCACAGTGCGACGGCCGCGCGATTGAAGCTCATGTGACGGGCTGTCTCTTCGAAGAAGCGCAACGCGATCAGCGATGGCAAGCGCCGCATAAATCACCTTCTGTTGCTTTGAGTCCTCCACGGTCCGGCCGCCGGATCGACGACGGATATCGGGACGGCACTGCGGATTGAGTTGGCGGTGCGTCGCCGGCCGCGCGTTGGTTGCCACGGACAAGTCCTTCGGGGCGTCTCCCGCGCGCGATCCGAACCCGCATCGGTCAGCGATTTTTCAAGGAAGCCGCCATCGTGACGGCATGACGATTGTCGCATTGGCGTCCGTCGTTTTGCTTAATCTCGATAAGAAATGTCGAGTTCACGCGCTACGGCATGGGTCGCGAGGCGGCGCAAAGCAGGCGCGCGAGCGCCCGACTTCGCCTATGCTGACGGAGACGCACGCCCGGCCGCCAAGCGGCTCGCCTTCCCCAGCCTTCGGAGCGCCCGTGACCGTTCGTAATCTCGACGCCTTGTTTCGTCCCAAATCCGTCGCCGTGATCGGCGCTTCCGAGCGGCCCGGCAGCACCGGCGCGATGGTGTGGGCGCGCGTGCTGGAAGGGGGCTTCGACGGCCCGCTGTGGCCGGTCAATCCGAAGTATCAGACGCTCGGCGGCCACGCCGTGATCGGCGAGACCGGCGACTTGCCGGAAGCGCCCACGGTCGCCGTGATCTGCACGCCTCCCGCCACCTGGCCGGGCATCATCCGCCAGCTCGGCGGTCTGGGCACGCGCGCGGCGATCATCGTCGGCGAAGTGCGCAGCGATGACGACCGGCTCGCGCTGCGGCACGCGCTCTCGGCGGCACGGCCAAACCTGCTGCGGATCGTCGGGCCGGGCAGTCTCGGCGTGGTGTCGCCGGCGCTGCGCGCGCATCTGGGCGCGCCGTCGTGCACGGTGAAGGCGGGCGGCGTCGCGTGGGTGTCGCAGTCGAATGCGTTGACGAATGCCGTGCTCGGCTGGGCACGGGCGCGCGGTCTGGGCTTTTCGCACGCCGTGGCGCTCGGCGGGGAAGCGGATGTGGACGCGGGCGACGTGCTCGACTATCTGGCCAGCGACCCCGGCACCCGCGCCATCCTGCTCGAACTGGACAGCGTGCGCGCGGCCCGCAAGTTCATGTCGGCGGCCCGCGCGGCGGCGCGCAACAAGCCGGTGCTGGCGCTACGCTCCGGCCGCGCCGATCCCGCGGACGCGCTCTACACCGCCGCTTTCCGCCGTGCGGGCATGGTGCGCGTCGACTCGCTCGACGATCTGCTCGACGAAATCGAGACGCTGGGCGTGGGCCGCGTGGCGGCGGGCGCCACGGCCACGCTGATTACCAGCGACAGCGGCCTCGCCACGCTCGCCTGCGACGCTTTTGCCGCAGCCGGCGACACGCTCGCGCCCTGGCCCGACGAAGCGTCGGAGGCCCTGAAGCAGGTATTGCCGCATGCCGTTGGCGGCAATCCGTTGCGGCTCGGCGATGACGCGCGGCCCGAGCACTTCGGGACCGCGCTGGAATGGCTCGCGAATCAACGCAGTACGGGAACGGCCTTCGTCGTGCACGCGTCGACGCACAGCGCGCCGGTGGGTGAAGTCGCGCAGGCTTTGATCGCGAATCAGCGCTTCGCGTATCGCGGCTTGCTCGCGTGCTTTTTTGGTGGCGTGGATGCCGCCATGCGCGACGCGCTGCACGCGCAGGGCATCCCCGTGCACACGACGCCGCAGCGGCTCGCGCGCGCATTCGCGCGGCTAGTCGACTATCGAATGGGGCGCGAGTTGCTGATGCAGACGCCAGAGGGTTTGCCGGCGGAAATCCCCGCCGCAATCGATGCGGCTCAGGCGCAGGCACGCGAGGCGCTCGCGGCGGGTGAGCACCAGCTAGCCGGCGAAGCAGCGGCGCGGTTTCTGGAGCGTTTTGGATTGCAGGTGGAAACGGCGCCGCCCGCACCAAGCGGCGCGGAAGGCCGCACTGGATCGACCGGCAAGCCGGTCGTCGACCTCGTCGTCGAGCTTCACGACGACGACAACTTCGGCCCCGTATTCCGCTTCACGGCGCCATCCGCCGACGGCTTACCCGACCTGCTGCGCGTCTACGGCTTGCCGCCGCTCAATCCCATGCTCGCGCGCGACATCATCGCGCGTTCGCGCTACGGCCGGCTGATCACGCCGGAGCCGGCTTTGGCCGCGCTCACGGCGCTCTCGCAAGCCGTCTGCGACGTCAAGGAACTCGTCGGCCTCACGTTGACGCTCAGGGTGTATCGCGATCACGTGACCGCCGTCGCTCCCTCATTGAGCCTCGCGGCGACGCGCAGCCGCCTCGCGATCGTGCCTTATCCGCGCCGCTTCGAAGAGACGCTGGACTGGCAGGGTTTGCGGGTGACGGTGCGGCCGATCCGTCCGGAAGACGAGGCCGCGCATCACGACTTCGTCGAAGCAATGACGCCTGAAGACTTGCGCCTGCGATTTTTCGGCGCGGTGAGCAGCTTCGATCACTCGCAACTCGCGCGCATGACGCAGATCGATTACGACCGTGAAATGGCGCTGATCGCCACCGTGCGCAGCGACGAAGGTTTCACGCGGACGCTGGGCGTGGTGCGGGCGGTCGCCGATCCCGACAACGAAACAGCCGAATTCGCGGTGGCGGTCCGCTCGGACCAGAAAGGCCGGCGCCTCGGCCAATTGCTGATGGACCGGATCATCAAATACGCGCGGGCCCGCGGCACCCATTGGCTGATCGGCGAGGCGCTGCGCGAGAATGTTGCGATGATCGCGCTCGCCAAAGCTTGCGGCTTCACGATCACGCGGACCGAGGATCCGGGTGTCGTTGGCTTTCGTATGGCGCTGGATGAACCGGCCGACGCAAGCGCGGAAGGCGGTGCGCCGACGGCGCAGAGTTAAATGGATCACTGTCGCGTCGCCGGTACAACGGACCGGCGGAGCAACCGCGGTGATCGAAGCGGTGATCGAAGCGGCGAGAGGCGCTGAAGGCATCTCGCCGCAGGAAGCGTGAATGAGCTAAGCCGCCTCAGGCCGCCAGCTTGGCAGCAGCTTCGTCGACTTGCGTGCGCGTCACAGACAGTTCTTCAAGCCATGCATCGCCATACACCGCGCCGGTCTCGCGCTCCAGGCGCGCAATGGTCGCCGCGCAACGGCTCGCATCCTTCGGCGTCGCGATGAACGACTTGACCGACTCACCGGCCTTGAACGCATCGAACAGCGGTACGCGAATATCGTCCGGCAGCGGACGCGCGGTCCACTGATACGGCTTGCCGTTGAACGTGAATTGCGGCGGCAGCACGCGCTCTTTCTTCGCGGCCGGAATCAGGCCATAGGTGCGCGCGGCCTCGCCAATCTGCTCCGGCGAAAACAGCTCGTCCGGGCTGATGTCGAATTGCTGGATGAAGGTCTCGATGCTTTGCATCGCCGCCGCGCGGTCGTCACGCCGCTTTTGCGCGTGAGCGACGATGTCGCGCAGTTCGTCGGCTTCTTCAGGCGTGATCGTGAAGCTCGACTGCTTCTGCTGGAGTTCGGAAAAACGCTGGAATTCGGAATCGGTCAGAAGTTTCGCCATTGCTTGTCGATGGGCGCGCATGAGCGAACCCATGCGGCGTGATTTTTGAGAGGGTCGCCATTCTAAACCATGTGTGCGAGCGGCCGGTTTTCCAGTCCGGATGCTGGCTTATTGATAGCTCAGCGTAAAGGTCATCCGCCCGCGTACCGTGCCTGGTTCAACCTTGCCGGTCGAGATGTATTGGGCCGTGAGCGGGATGCCAGTCGTGTTCGCCGACGGGCCGACTAGCCATTGATTTGTCGTACCCGGTGCCGCCGAGTCTGGTCCGAAGCTGACCGGCGATCCGCTACTGTCCAGCACACGCAGGCTTATTCCCGAGGCGGTCGAATCGCCTGTGAGCGCTAGATTGCTGGTTGTGTTGCCCGAATCAGTAGCGTCGGTCAGCGTAACGAAAACGTTGGCGCCAGGCTGGCAGGACAGACCAATGCTGAAATTCGTATTGCCGGCCGTCGCACCCGGCACGCGCAATGCATTGACTGCAATTTGCGGTAGCGTGATGCCGAGAGACGGCGTCGTCACGTCGCAGGTACTGACGGCGATTGTCGCGTTACCGATCGAAAGCTTATTCAGCATGGCGGAGTCGGCATTGAGACGAACGTCGTGACTATGCAAGGCTGTCAAGGGAAAGTTAGCGATTTTTCCGCTGCTTACGTTAGCGGAGGTTTTCACATATTGATATGTGAAAACATAGTCGGCGTTATACGCTGACTGAGACGCGACAGTCGGCCCAAAATCCCCTGACCTCGTTTTCGACAGAATCGTGTTGCCAAAGGTGACGTCGGTCACCCGGACTCCGATGCCCGTCAGGTTCGTATCCCATACATCGTGCACGGATGCATTTACGTATGCAAACGCGTCGAACTTGAGGTAAAAGCCGCCTCGGCCGCCGCCATCAGGATTTGCTGGACAATTTACCGTCAATGTCGTGGACATAGGCGGCCCAATCGATGCACCGACTTGAGCATCGGCCGGCACCGTCACCGTGCCGGAGTCGACGGCCCCGTTGCCCGTGATCGAGCATTGTAGAAACGCATTGGCGGGCGGACTAAGCGTCAGTGCGGCGAGACCTGAGGCGCCTAGCGCGGCAAGGGTGACATATCGATAACACGCAGTTCGGAGAAGCTTCTCGTGCATGGCGGAGTTTCATGTGCGAGTGAGTTCGCAGTTGCGTGAGGGAATCCCAGCAGCCTCGCATAATAGTTATTAGCCCCGGCGATCACACGTGACGGTTCGTCACGTCAGGCCGCATTCTCACGAAACATCGACAACGCCTCTACCGTCTCGCGCAGCAGCGCGGTGGCGGCTTCCAGCGTCGGCGCGACGTATTCGTCGATACGCCGCAGGTACGGACAGGTGAGCACGGCGATCGCCTGGCCGGACGGACCCTGGATCGGAAACGTCAGGTCGGTGACGCCGAACGTCTGCTGGCTATCCTTCTGCGAGAAACCCGCCGCGCGAATCCGCTCGCAGGCCTGTTCGAGCGCGTCGCGATCGATCGTGACCTCGCCCTTCACCTTGGTGTGTTCGGCCAGCATCTGCTCGCGCTGCTCGATGCTTTGAAACGCGAGCATCACGCGGCCCGACCCCGTATCGATCAGACCGACGCGCGAACCGAGCCGCACCGACATACCCCACGTGCCGGGACCATCCACCTGCGCGATCACCAGCAGATTGCCGCGGTCGTACACCACAAGGTGACACGATTGTTCGGCAGCATCGGCAAAGCGCTGCATGAGCGGCAGCGCTTCGGAGATCAGGCGGTTCATCGGCGGGTGACGGTGGGCGAGCGCATACAGCTTCAGACTGAGCGAATAACGGTCGCCCGCCGCCGAGCGCACCACGTACTGGCGCGCGACCAGCCGTTCGAGCATGCGATACATCTCGCTTGCGTTGCGTCCCAGCAGCTTGGTGATTTCGGCGCGCGTCAGCCCTTCCTTCTGCTCGGCGAGCAGTTCGAGGATGTCGAGGCCTTTGTCCAGCGCCGGCGCACGATATCGGTCGGCGTCGTCTTTGTCTTCTGCGTCCATCGTGAGCGAGGTTCCGTGTGCAGGTCTCATTATCTGGCGCGTGAGTGTAAGTGCGTGATGAATCTCGTGCGAAGCGGCGCGGGTCCAGGGAAAACACGGACGGTTGGCGCAGTGCACATTGCTTGACTTCGAAAAGTCCGTATATGAATAATACGTTCATTGGTGAATGAACGCACGCCAATACTCGATAAGAAAGCGCAGGACGAAGTGCCGGCATCGCGCGTCGGTTCACGCAGTTCAACAACGCATATCAGGAGACAACCATGTCGTTCGCGAAAGGGCCGCACGCGGCTCACCGTTTGTTCCGCAGTTCGTTATCCGCCGCGGCCGCCGCCGTGTGTCTCGCCGGCCTCGCTGCGAGCGGCGCCGCGCAGGCCGCCGACGCAGGCAAGATCGGCCTCGATCTGCCGCTGCTCACGTCGCCGTTCTGGCAGTCGTACAACAACTATCTGCCCAAATACGCGAAGGACATGGGCCTCGACATTCTCGCGCCGGTCAATTCGAACGGCGATCCCGCCCAGCAGATCACGGACATGAACAACCTGCTGAACCTCGGTGCGAAGGGCATCGTGGTCGGCCCGCTGGATTCGGCGGCGATCAGCCGTGCGCTCGACGCCGCCGCGACGAAGAACGTGGCGGTGGTCGCCGTGGATGTCGCGCCGACGCAAGGCAAGGTCGCGATGGTGGTCCGCGCCGACAATCGCGCGTATGGCGAGAAGGCCTGCAAGTACATCGGCGATCACGTGAAGTCGGGCAAGGTCGTGCAGATCATGGGCGACCTCGCGTCGGTCAACGGACGCGACCGGTCCGAAGCATTCCGTTCATGCATGAAGGGCTATCCCGGCGTGTCGGTTCTGGAAATTCCCGCGGCCTGGAAAGGCGACGTCGCGGCCACCGCGCTCGACAGTCTGCTGACCGCGAATCCCGACGTGAAAGGCATCTACATGCAGGCGGGCGGCGTCTATCTGTCGCCCACGCTGCAAACCCTGCGCCGCAAGCAGATGCTCTTTCCCGCCGGCGACGCGAAGCACGTCGTGATCGTCAGCAACGACGGCATTCCTCAGGAGTTCGACGCGATCCGCCGCGGCGATATCGACGCGACCGTCTCGCAGCCTGCCGATTCGTTCGCGAAATACGGGCTGTTCTATATCAAGGCGACGTTGGCCGGGCAGACCTTCAAGCCGGGTCCGACCGATCACGGCAGCAACATCATCCAGCTGGCGCCGGGCATTCTGGAGGACCAACTGCCCGCGCCGCTCGTGACGAAAGCGAACGTCGACGACAAGGCCTTGTGGGGTAATACGGTCAAATGAGCCGTCAAATGAGCGAACCCACGCCCTCCGCGCCGGTTGTCGAAGCGTTCGAGATTACGAGGCGCTTCGGCTCGACAGCCGCGCTGAAAGACGTGAGCATTCGCGTGATGCCCGGCGAGTCGCATGCGCTCGTCGGGCGCAACGGCGCGGGTAAATCGACGCTGGTGTCGATTCTCACCGGCCTGCGCAAGCCCGATACCGGCGAGGTGCGTTTCGGCGGCGCGGCCGCGCCGTCGATCGCGGATCGCGACGCGTGGCGCGAGCGCGTGGCGTGCGTTTATCAGCATTCGACGATCATCCGCGACCTGAGCGTCGCGGAAAATCTGTTTATCAACCGGCAGCCGTTGCGCGGCGGCGTGATCGATTGGCAGGCCATGCGGCGCGATGCGCGCGCGCTGCTCGATCACTGGAAGATCGACGTGCGCGAAGACGCTCGCGCCGGCGATCTGACGGTGGAGGCCCGGCAACTGGTGGAAATTGCGCGCGCGCTGTCGTATGGCGCCCGCTTCATCATTCTCGACGAACCGACCGCACAGCTCGACGGCGACGAGATCAAGCGCCTGTTCCGGCGCATCCGCGAGTTGCAGCGGGAAGGCGTGACCTTCCTGTTCATCTCGCACCATCTTCAGGAAGTCTACGAAATCTGCCAGGCCGTGACGGTGCTGCGCGATGCGCGGCATATCGTCAGCGCGCCGGTGTCCGCGCTGCCGCGCGAGCAGCTGATCGAAGCGATGACCGGCGAACGCGGCGGTCTCGCCGTCGCCGACGCGGCGGCGCGCGACGCGTTGCCCGCCGACACGGCGATCGCGCTGCAAGTGGACGGCCTGGCCGGCTCCGATTACGAAGGCGTGTCGTTCACCGTCAAACGCGGCGAAGTGGTCGGCTTGACGGGCGCGACGAGCAGCGGCCGCACGAGCGTGGCCGAAGCGATCGCCGGCCTGCGCGCCGCCAGACGCGGCACGATCCGTGTGGACGGCACAACCCTGCCGCCCGGCGATGTGCCCGCGGCGCTCGCGCTCGGCATCGGCTGCGTGCCGAAGGATCGCCATCACGAAGGCCTGGTGCTCACACAATCGGTCGCGGAAAACGCCTCGATGACGATCGCGCATTTGCTTGGCAAGTTCGGCATTGCGCCGCCCGCGAAGAAGAATGCGTTCGGCCAGAAGATGATCGACGCGCTCGGCATCGTCGCGCAGGGTCCGGAGCATGTGGTGTCCGGCCTGTCGGGCGGCAATCAGCAGAAGGTGGTGATGGCGCGCGCGCTCGCCACCAATCCCAACGTGCTGGTGCTGATCGACCCCACGGCGGGCGTCGACGTGAAATCGAAAGAAGCGCTGCTCTCCGTCGTGGACCGTGTGCGCGAAGACGGCAAGGCGGTGCTCGTCGTGTCCGGCGAACTCGACGATCTGCGCACCTGTGACCGCGTGCTGGTCATGTTCCGTGGCCGTGTCGCGGCCGAATTTCCCGCGGGTTGGCAGGACCACGACCTGATCGCATCCGTTGAAGGAGTCAGTCTCCATGAAGAATAGTGTGCCCAGTCCCGCCTTCGCCACTGCGCAAGGGCAGGCTCAGCCGCTCGCGCAGTCCGCGCGCGGCAAACGCGCGCGGACCGAACTCGCGCGCTTGCGCGAGCTGGCGTTGCTGCCCGCGCTCGCGTTGCTGATGGTGATCGGCGCGTTTGTCAGTCCCAGCTTTTTGACCAAAGCGAATCTCATCAGCGTGCTGGGCGCCTCGGCGGCGTTGGCGCTGGTCGTGCTCGCCGAATCGCTGATCGTGCTGACCGGCAAGTTCGACCTGTCGCTCGAATCGACGGTGGGCATCGCGCCCGCCGTGGGCGCGATGCTGGTGATGCCGGCGGCCTCCGCCGGCTTCGGCGTGCAATGGCCGGCGGCGGCCGGCCTGCTCGCCATCGTGGCGGTGGGCGCGGTGATCGGTTTGATCAACGGTTTTCTGGTGGTGCGTTTGCGGCTGAACGCGTTCATCGTCACGCTGGCCATGCTGATCGTGCTGCGCGGCATGCTGGTCGGCGCGACCAAGGGCGGCACGCTGTTCGATATGCCGCCGTCGTTCTTCACGCTCGCGACCACCATTGTGTTCGGCTTGCCTTTGTCCGTGTGGCTCGCGGCGGCGGCGTTCGCAATCGCCGCCTTCGTGTTGCGCTATCACCGGCTGGGTCGCGCGCTGTATGCGATCGGCGGCAATCCGGAAGCGGCGCGCGCGGCGGGGATTCGGGTGGAGCGCATCACGTGGGGTGTGTTCGTGCTCGGCAGCGTGCTCGCGTCGCTGGGCGGATTGATTGTCACCGGCTATGTCGGCGCGATCAACGCGAACCAGGGCAACGGCATGATTTTCACGGTGTTCGCGGCCGCGGTGATCGGCGGCATTTCGCTCGACGGCGGCAAGGGCACCATGTTCGGTGCGCTCACCGGCGTGCTGTTGCTCGGCGTCGTGCAGAACCTGCTGACGCTCGCCCAGGTGCCGTCTTTCTGGATCCAGGCGATCTACGGCGCGATCATCCTGGGCTCGCTGATGGTGGCGCGCCTGGCTAGCGGCGAAGGCCAAAACTGATGCGCATGCATTCCGGAGACCTCACTTGACCAGCCGCCCATTGCATACGGACCCACGCCTGATTCTGCTCAGCCCCGCCGACAACTGCCTCGTCGCGGCGGCGCGTCTGCTCGGGGGCACGCAGATCGAGATTGAGGGGGAGCGCGTGACGCTGACCAAAACCATCGAACTCGGTCACAAGGTGGCGCGCCACGAACTCGCGAAAGACGACAAGGTGCTGCGCTACGGCGCAGTGATCGGTCACGTGACGGAAGCGGTGGCGCGCGGTGCGCATCTGCATACGCACAATCTCGAGAGCGACTACCTGCCGACCTATACGCACGACGCGGGCCACGAGTTCGTCCATCACTGATGTGAGCACAATGTCGTGGCTTCGCGCCGCGCTGGAACGATCATGACTGACACTTACGTAGCATCTGCCGCCTTCCAGCAGCCCACGCTGCAAGGCTATCCGCGCCGCGATGGCCGCAAGGGCATCCGCAATGTCGTCGCGGTGGCGTATCTGGTCGAGTGCGCGCATCACGTCGCGCGCGAGATCGTCACGCAGTTTCGCGAACCGCTCGATGCGTTCGACGACCCTTCCGCCGAACGCGAACCGCCCGTGCATCTGATCGGCTTTCCCGGCTGCTATCCGAACAGTTACGCCGAGAAAATGCTCGAGCGGCTCACCACGCATCCCAACGTGGGCGCGGTGCTGTTCGTGTCGCTCGGGTGCGAGAGCATGAACAAGCATTACCTGGTGGACGTGGTGCGCGCGAGCGGCCGTCCCGTCGAAGTGTTGACGATCCAGGAAAAAGGCGGCACGCGCAGCACGATTCAATACGGCGTCGACTGGATTCGCGGCGCGCGCAAGCAGCTTGCCGCGCAACAGAAAGTGCCGATGGCGCTGAGCGAACTGGTGATCGGCACGATTTGCGGCGGCTCGGACGGCACGAGCGGCATCACCGCGAATCCGGCCGTGGGCCGCGCGTTCGATCATCTGATCGACGCGGGCGCGACGTGCATTTTCGAAGAAACCGGCGAACTGGTGGGCTGCGAATTCCACATGAAAACGCGCGCGGCGCGCCCCGACCTCGGCGATGAGATCGTTGCCTGTGTTGCGAAGGCGGCACGCTATTACTCGATTCTCGGCCACGGCAGTTTTGCGGTCGGCAACGCGGACGGCGGGCTCACCACGCAGGAAGAGAAATCGCTCGGGGCGTATGCCAAAAGCGGAGCGTCGCCGATTGTCGGCATCGTCAAACCCGGCGACATTCCGCCAGCCGGCGGCCTGTATCTGCTCGACGTGGTGCCGGACGGCGAACCGCGCTTCGGCTTTCCGAACATCAGCGACAACGCGGAGATCGGCGAACTGATCGCGTGCGGCGCGCATGTGATCCTGTTTACGACCGGACGCGGCTCGGTGGTGGGTTCGGCGATCTCGCCGGTGATCAAGGTGTGTGCGAATCCCGCAACGTATCGCAATCTCTCCGGCGACATGGATGTCGACGCAGGCCGTATTCTCGAAGGCCGCGGCACGCTCGACGAAGTCGGCCGCGAAGTCTTCGAGCAAACGGTGGCGGTGTCCGGTGGCAAGGCCTCGAAGTCTGAAACGCTAGGACACCAGGAATTCATCCTGACCTACAAGACCTTTGATCCGGTTGGGCCGGCTTGTTTGCCGTCGAGTGCCGCGCCGCAGCAACGGGTCGTTGCGATCGAGCCGCTCTGAGCCGCACTGAGCGGCCCGCGCGCGGGCCCACCAGCCAGCAGTTCGCACACGCCGCGAGCAAATTCCGCGCGTGCATGGTAAAACACGAATGAAATCGGAATAAGCGCTATGGGCTCAACGACGGCAACGATCGCATCGAAGATCGGACAGCGGCGCCGCATCGGCCGCACGGCGGTGCAGGTGACCGGATTGGGGCTCGGTACGGCGCCCTTGGGCGGCCTCTACCGTGATCTCTCCGATGAGGAAGCTCACGCCACCATCGCCGCCGCGTGGGACGCCGGCGTGCGTTATTTCGACACCGCGCCGCATTACGGCAACACGAAGGCCGAGCATCGCCTGGGCAACGTCTTGCGGCGCTATCCGCGCGGCGACTACGTGCTGTCCACCAAAGTGGGCCGCCGCTTCGTGCCCCGCACCACGCCTTTCGACGACAAGGAAGGCTGGCAGAACCCCCTGCCTTTCGAAGCGATCTACGACTACACGCACGACGGCATCTTGCGCTCGTTCGAAGACAGCCAGCAGCGCCTCGGCATTGTCGATATCGACATTCTGCTGGTGCACGATATCGGCCGCGTCACGCACGGCGACAACCATCCCCATTACTGGCGGCAGCTGACCGAAGGCGGCGGGTTTCGCGCGCTGGACAGGTTGCGCTCGGCGGGCGCGATCAAGGCCGTCGGACTCGGGGTCAACGAAGGCGCGGTAATACTCGATTCGATGGCCGAGTTCGATATCGATTGCGCATTGCTCGCGGGCCGGTATACGCTCCTCGAACAGACCACGCTCGACGACCTGTTACCGGCCTGTGAAAAACGCGGCGTCAGCATTATGTTAGGCGGCGCATTCAACTCGGGCATTCTGGCGCGTGGCGTCGAAGGTGATCTGAAGTTCAATTACGGCGAGGCGCCGCCCGAAGTGATCGCGCGCGTCGCGCGGCTCGCAGCGGTGTGCCGCGCGCACGGTGTGCCGCTGGCGGCCGCCGCCTTGCAGTTTCCTTATGCGCATCCGGCGGTCGCCACCGTGTTGACCGGCGCGCGCAGTCCCGACGAATTGCGCGAGAACGCCGCGTCGTTCGAGCAGCCGATCCCCGCGGGCTTGTGGTCCGCGTTGCGTCACGAGGGCTTGCTCGACAGCCGCGCGCCCGCGCCGGAGAGTTGATTTGACGATGCATATCGATGCCCACCAGCACTACTGGGACCCCGTTCGTGGCGATTACGAGTGGCTCACGCCGGAACTGAAGATCCTGTACCGGACGTTTGGCCCGGCGGATCTCAAACCCTTGCGCGAGCGGGCGGGCATCGAACGGACGGTGGTGGTGCAGGCGGCCCCGACCATCGACGAGACACGCTATCTGCTGGACCTCGCGCGGCATGAGCCGTCGATTGCCGGCGTGGTCGGCTGGGTGCCGCTGCTGCTGCCCACCGCGCCGGCCGTGATCGAAGCGCTGGCGCTAGAGCCGAAGTTCAAGGGCGTGCGGCCGATGCTGCAGGATCTGCCCGACGATACGTGGATCACCAACCCCGACCTCGCCCCCGCGATCGAAGCGTTGATCGCGCACGACCTCGCGTTCGACGGCTTGATTTACGCGCGCCACGTCGAGCCCTTCGAAACTTTCGCGGCGCGGTTTCCGGCGCTGCGCATCGTGGTCGATCATGGCGCGAAGCCGCCCATCCGCTACGGGCGCGGCGGCTATCCCGGCTGGGCCGACGCGATCACGCGGCTGGCGAAGCTGCCGAATGTGCATTGCAAGCTGTCGGGCCTCGTCACCGAAGCCTCGCCCGGCTGGACCGAGGAAACGCTGCAACCGTATGTCGAGCATCTGCTGAAGTCATTCGGCCCCGCGCGTCTGATGTGGGGCAGCGACTGGCCGGTGCTCGATCTGAACGGCGACTATCTGCTCTGGCATTCGGTGGCGAACAGGTTGCTCGCGTCTCTGAGCGAAGACGAGCGCGAAGCCGTTTTCGGCGGCAATGCCGCCGCGTTTTATCGACTGTGATTTCTGGAAGAGACAAGCAGCAAGAGCAAAAGAACATGCACAGCCCATTCAACTGGAGTCGTAGATGACACAAAGACTGGCCGGCAAGACGGCCCTGATCACGGCGGCAGGACAAGGCATCGGACTCGCCACCGCCGAACTCTTCGCCCGTGAGGGCGCGCGTGTGATCGCCACGGATATCCGCATCGACGGACTCGCCGGCAAGCCGGTCGACGCGCGCAAGCTCGACGTGCGCGACACCGCGGCGATCAAGGCGCTGGCCGCCGAACTGGGCGCGATCGACGTGCTGTTCAACTGCGCGGGCTTCGTGCATGCGGGCAATATTCTCGAATGCAGCGAAGAGGATTGGGACTTCGCGTTCGACCTGAACGCGAAGGCGATGTACCGGACGATCCGCGCGTTCCTGCCGGCCATGCTGGACAACGGCGGCGGGTCGATCATCAATATGTCGTCGGCGGCCTCGAGCGTGAAGGGCGTGCCGAACCGCTTTGCGTATAGCGCCTCCAAGGCCGCGGTGATCGGGCTGACCAAATCCGTCGCTGCCGACTTCATCACGCGTGGTGTACGCTGTAACGCGATCTGCCCGGGCACGGTGGCCTCGCCGTCGCTCGAACAGCGGATCGTCGCGCAGGCGCAGGCACAGGGCGCGACGCTGGACGCCGTGCAGGCGGCCTTCGTCGCGCGTCAGCCGATGGGCCGTATCGGCAAGCCGGAAGAGATCGCCGCATTGGCGCTGTATCTCGCGTCCGACGAATCGTCGTTCACCACGGGCCACGCGCATGTGATCGACGGCGGCTGGTCGAACTGAGCTACGCCGACCCAAGCTGAACTACGAACCGAACACCACTGAAAGGAAGTGTCAGGATGAAACTGCTTCGTTATGGGCCGAAAGGCCAGGAAAAGCCGGGCTTGCTCGACGCACAAGGCAAGATTCGCGATCTGTCGAAAGTGGTCGCCGATATCGACGGCGCCGCGCTGACCGACGAAGGTCTTGCCAAACTGCGCGCGCTCGATCCGGCCTCGCTGCCGCTCGTCGAAGGCAATCCGCGCATGGGCCCCTGCGTCGGCAAGATCGGCAAGTTCATCTGCATCGGCCTGAATTACGCGGACCACGCGGCTGAATCGAATCTGCCGGTGCCCGCCGAGCCGGTCATCTTCAATAAGTGGACGAGTGCGATCAGCGGCCCGAACGACGACGTGGAAATTCCGCGCGGCTCGAAGAAGTGCGATTGGGAAGTCGAACTCGGCGTGGTGATCGGCAAGCCGGCGAAATATATCGACGAAGCCAACGCGCTCGATTACGTCGCCGGTTACTGCGTGATCAACGACGTGTCGGAACGCGAATGGCAGATCGAAAAGGGCGGCACGTGGGACAAGGGCAAGGGCTTCGACACGTTCGGCCCGATCGGCCCGTGGATGGTCACGCGCGACGAAGTCGCCGATCCGCAGAACCTGAGCCTGTGGCTCGAAGTGGACGGCCATCGCTATCAGAACGGCAGCACGAAAACGATGGTGTTCGGCGTCGCGAAACTGGTCTCGTACGTGTCGCAGTGCATGAGCCTGCAACCGGGCGACGTGATTTCGACCGGCACGCCGCCGGGCGTCGGCATGGGCGTGAAGCCGAATCCGGTGTTCCTGAAGCCGGGCCAGACGATTCGCCTGGGAATTGAAGGTCTGGGCGAGCAAACGCAGAAGACCTACGCGGCGGAGTAAGTCTCGCTGGCGAGTTTGGCTGCATGAAGAAAGGCGGTTCCTGTGTCGAGCAGGAACCGCCTTTTTTGTGTGCGCCGCTGCGGTTTGGTGGCGCTGCTCCGTGAGCCGTTGCGCGAGCGGAACCGCTCGGCGATCGACAGGCGTGCAGCCGGCGCGTCGCTCAGGCGCGCTGCTCGGCGAGCAAACGCGCAAACAGCGCCACCAACTGATCGACGTGCTTGTCTTCCGTGCGCCACGACGACACGCTAATGCGAAACGCCGGCCGGCCTTCCCAGACAGTCTGGCCGAACCACGTTTCGCCCGACGCCTGCGCCGCTTCGCGAATCGCGACGGTCTGCGCGTCGGTTTTCGCCCGCACCAGCACCTGGTTCAGCACGACGCGGTTCAGCACCTCGAAGCCCGAGGCGCGTAGACCTTCCGCAATTCGCGACGCCTGCGCGCAATGCCGGTCGACCATCTCCTGCACGCCGCTGCGCCCGAGCGAACGCAACGCGGCCCAGATCGGAATGCCACGCGCACGGCGCGAGAACTCGAGGTTCAGATTCTTCTGCGCGTCATGCGCGCCGCTCAGGTAGACCGCGTCGCTGTTCATTGCCGCCGAGATCGCCTTCGCGTCGCGGCAGATCGCCATCGCGCCGTCGTAGGGCGTGTTGAGCCATTTGTGGCCGTCGGTGGTCCAGCTATCCGCGCCGTCGATACCCTCGGTCAGCGCCCGTTTCGACGATGCGCGCGCCCACAGGCCGAACGCGCCATCCACATGAACCCATGCGCCGGCCGCCCTGGCGCGAGGAATCAGCTCTGCGAACGGATCGAATTCGCCGGTGTTCACTTCGCCGGCTTGCACGCAGAAGATCGTCATGTCGTCGAGCGGCGGCAACTGCGCGGGATCGATGCGGCCATGTGCGTCCACCGGCGCGGTAATCACGCGCTTCATGCCGAAGCCGAGCACGCGCAACGCCTTTTTCACCGTGATATGCGCCATCTCGGAGATCACGACGCGCACCGGCGGTGCGCCGTCCAGGCCGTCATTGTCGAAATCCCAGCCCTTGCGTGCGAGCAGCGCGCGCCGCGCGGCCGCAATGCAGACCAGCGTGCATGCCGTTGCACTGGTGCCGAAGCCGATCGCCGCTTCGCGCGGCAAATCGAGCGCGTCGAGCACCCACCGCGCGGCGATCTTTTCGATTGTGGCCGCGACCGGCGAGTTGTCGAAGGTCGACGCGCACTGGTCCCAGGCGCCCATCAGACGCTCGGCCGCCGCAGCGGCCGGCAGCACCGCGCCGATCACGAAGCCGTAATAGCGCGGATCGTTCGATGCGACCGTGGCGGGCGTGCCGCTTTCGTCGAGCAGGCGCAGCACGTCGGCGGGGGCGTGGCCGTGCTGCGGGAAGGCTTCGTCGAAAGCGGCGAGTTGCGCGAGCGCGGCCGCGTTCGGGAACACCCGGCGTTTGCCGATGCCGGCAAGGTAAGCGTGCGCGCGCTGGTCCGCGTCGGTGGCAAGTGCGAGTTCGTCCATGGGGCTCCTAAGCAGTCGGGAAGGTGGCGGCGCGGTCTCGTGAAAACCGCGCGCCTAGAGATTGGCGAGGTCGCGGCCGAGCCTCTGCAACTCGGCGTCGATGCGTTTGTAGTAGGTGAATTTGCCGATCCGCTGCGCGCGCACGAGTCCCGCATCGGCGAGGATGCGCATGTGACGCGTGGTCGTGGCGGGTGCGATGCCGAGCTTGTCGGTAATGAACGTGCAGCACACGCCGACTGTTTCGATATCGGCGTGGTCCTGATACGGGAAATGCAGCGCCGGCTCTTTCAGCCAGCGCATGACGGCGAGCCGGCTGGCGTTGGCGAGCGCGTTGATGCGGGTGAGGTCGTCTGTCATGAGGCAGAGCGCTGAACGGAGCCACGGGTCGATAACGTTTCGTATATTAGCTAAATGACGAAACGTGGACAAGCGCCTCGATAACGGCGCGATGTGCTTCAGAGAGACGCGGCGTCGTCAGTTGCCGTGTTCGTGCTCGCCGCTCTCGCTGATCCGGTTAACGGTGCCTTGCGCGACGGCAATCAGCTTTTCGCGATTGCCTTCCATCACGAACACGTTGCATTGACAGGTGGCCTGATGCTGGCCCGCATAGACGACCTTCGCGCGCGCGATCAGCGTGCCGTTGATGGCCGGGCGCAGGTAGTTGATCTTGTATTCCCCGGTCACGACCTTCGGCCCCAGCAGCAGCGCGCCGGCGAACGTCAGTGCATTGTCGACGAGATAACTGATGACGCCGCCATGCACGAAGCCGTGCTGTTGCCGCAACTCGTCGCGGATCGGCAGGCTCAGCGTGAGTTCATTGGTGCCCGTGTGCATCAACTCTGCGCCCAACAGCATGCTGAACGGCTGGGCATGCAGTGCGCCGCGCGCCCGGTCGAGGAGGTCGGTCATTGTGATTCCTTCGGGCGTGGCCCGCGGTGGCAATCTGCACTGGCCTGCGTTGTGCAGTCCCTACCCACTCTAGGAAGCGCGCACGCACCACGTCAAGGTGAATCGGTATTTTGCGCCGTGCATTATTGCGCGAAATGATTGCAATGCTGAAGTTGACCGATGAAAAGGGGGCGTAAGGCGATCTTTGATGAAATTGGCCTCAAGCGGAGCGCGCGAATGCCGTTAACCCTGACGTAGCTCCCGTTATTCTTTGTCTTCAGGTATTCACGATGTTCAGCAAGATCAAGGTCGCATCCGGCCTGTTGTGTGTTCTGGCCGCTTTCTGCGTCTTCCAGCTCGTCACGGTCGGTTTGGGGTTCTGGTCGCTCACGCGCACCCATGACGACGTGAACGATCTGTCGAACATTGCCTTGAAGCAGGTGGACGCGGTCAACGAAACGACCCAGCATCTGATGGACGCGCGCATCAACCTCTCGCGGGCCGGCACGCGCATGGTGCGCGGCGGCTCCGAGCCGACCGACATCGTGCAGCACGCCCGTGAGCAGCTGAGCGCCGCTGACCAGTCGTTCGCGGCCTTCATGAGCGCTCCCAAGACCGGCGAAGAAAACGGCACCCGCGCCGCCGCGCTCGCCGAGCGCTACAAGAAGCTGCACGACGCGCTCGCGGAACTGGTGCAGTTTCTCGACGCGAACAACATTCAAGCCTTCCTCGACCAGCCGACGCAGTCGTTCCAGGACGCCTACCTCGGCGAGTCGCATAACTTCGTGCAGTTCGGCAACGCGGCGAGCCGTGCGTCGCTCGATTCGATCGATACGCGCATGGCGGCGTTTCGCGCCGTCAGCCTCGTGATCCTGCTGGCGCTGGTGGCCGGCACGTTCGCCGTGTACGCGGCGTTGCGCCGGGGCGTGGTGGCGCCGCTGGAGGAGGCGGGCCGTCACTTCGACCGTATCGCGCAAGGCCGCCTTGACCAGCCGATTGCCGCGCGCGGCACCAATGAAATCGGCCGCCTGTTCTCGGGCCTCGCGAAAATGCAGGCGAGCGTGGCGCGTACCGTGCAAACCGTGCGCGAGTCCGCGGACTCGATCCACCTCGGCGCCGACGAAATCGCGACCGGCAACGCCGATTTGTCGGCGCGCACGGAAAACCAGGCGGCGTCGCTCGAAGAAACGGCGTCGAGCATGGAGGAACTGACCGCCACTGTGCGCCAGAACGCGGAGCACGCCCGCGAGGCCAACGCGCTCGCCGAGACCGCGCTCGAGGCGACTTCGCGCGGCAGCGAAGTGGTCAACGAGGTCGTCGACAAGATGCGTGGCATCGCGCAAAGCTCGGACAAGATCGCCGAGATCATTTCGGTGATCGACGGCATTGCGTTCCAGACCAATATCCTCGCGCTCAACGCGGCCGTCGAAGCGGCGCGCGCGGGCGAGCAGGGACGCGGCTTTGCCGTGGTGGCGGGCGAGGTGCGCGGCCTCGCGCAGCGCAGCGCGCAGTCGGCGAAGGAAATCAAAACCCTGATCAGTGAATCGGTCGCCGAGATTCAGGGCGGTTCGACGCTGGTCGAGCATGCCGGGGAGACGATGAGCCACGTGTCCACCTCGATCTCGCGTGTCACGCAGATGATGGCGGAAATCAGCGCATCGTCGCTCGAGCAGAGCACGGGCATCGAGCAGGTCAACCAGGCGGTGGTGCAGATGGACGAGATGACGCAGCAGAACGCGGCGCTCGTCGAACAGGCGGCCGCAGCGGCGGCTTCGCTGCATCAGCAGACGCAACAATTGAAGCAGGCAGTTTCCGTGTTCGAAATTTCCGAATCTGTGTTGCGCACGCAACAAATCGACGATGCGCGTGGGCAGTCAGCCGATTTTTCGTTGTCGGGCATGCGCGCAATTTAACCCGCGCAAGCGCTCGAAAAGAAAACGTCAGACAAAGAAAATGGCCCGCCAAAGCGGGCCATTTTGCATTAGACGCAAGCGCCTAAGGGTGCCTCAAAGTACCTGAAGGTACTTAGGCCGGCTGGATGTTCGCAGCTTGCTTGCCCTTCGGGCCTTGCTTGACTTCAAACGTCACTTTTTGGTTTTCCTGCAGGGACTTGAAGCCGCTGCCTTGAACTTCCGAAAAGTGCGCGAACAGGTCTTCGCCGCCGTCGTCCGGCGTGATGAAGCCAAAGCCCTTTGCATCGTTAAACCACTTCACAGTACCTGTTGCCATTTTTAATCCAGTAAATGTTGTGTGTTGCATTCGCGACCGCTATTTCTCAACGCGAGATCGAGCGCGAAGTAGGAGTTGTATCACGTCTTTATGACGGACGCCAACCAACCAGTATTCGGGTATTCCCCCGCATCGGCCTTTTTCGGGCCTGGAAAGCAATTGGAAGGGCACTCCGCCCGGTAGGGTAAACTGCTTGTATTACTCTTCCAGGAAAAACATTGACACATTATTTGCAAGAAGAACTTACCTCGTTCTGGAGTCGTTTGACCCCCTATCTGGCGATATTGGAGTCTAAATCCCCTCAAGAAGGTGCCCCGGACCCGGTCGGCCGTATCACGGTCGATACCGTGGACCGCCAGGCTTTCGCCCTTCACACGACCGATCGGAAGCCGCCCGGCGACGCATCGGACATCCCCACCGGTCAAAGTGCAACTTATATGCGTTTTAAATCTGCCGACGCCGGTTGGAGCGCCTGGCAGCGCGAAGAGTACTGATCGACCATGCGGCCTTGCCGCCGGCGTCACGCCGCCGGCAAGGCCGCATAGGCAGTCGCGAGATGGTAGGGCGTGGTCGACGGCATGTCAGCCCGCGCCACTTCACCCGCTGGCGTCTTGCATTCGAACCAACCCTGCGGACGCAGGAACCGTTGCTGGAACAGTGCGATCTGCCGGGGTAGCGTGGCCAGCGCGGTCTGCTCGTCATGGCTTGCCAGCGCGCGCAGATACTCGGTTTGCGCCCAGATCCGCTGGGTCGCGTCCTTTACGCGGCCGGTTTCGTCGAGCGAGGCGCACACGCCGCCTGTCTGCCGGTCCACCCCATGTTGCTGCGCGAAGCTGAATGCACGCGGCATGGCTTCAGCAAGACCGGAGCCTTCGAACACCGCACCCGCCTGCTTGACCAGCCAGAACCATTCGAACTGATGACCGGGTTCCAGACGGTTATCGTCCGCGCCAATCGGCAACTCCGCGATGCAACCCGTAGGCGTATGCACGAAGTGTTGCGCGACCGCGCCGGCGAGGCGCCGCAACGCGGCGTCGAAGGCGTTGTCGTGCGTGGCTTCGCGAGCGGCCAGCCACGCTTCGGTCAGGTGCATCAAAGGATTCTGGATCGGCGTGCCCGTCACGCGGGCAAAGTCCGCACTCAGTGCGGCGTTGAACAGATCGCCTTCAGCTGCGAAGTTCGACTGGATCAGCGCCGACGTGCGATGCACGATGTCCAGCGCATCGCGATTGCCCGAGCGCCGTCCATATTCCGCGCACGCAAACACGACGAACGCGTGCGTGTACAGGTCCTTGGTGGTGTCGAGCGGGGCGCCTTTCGGATCGACGCTGTAGAACCATCCTCCGTGACGGGTGTCCTGAAAGGTATGCACTAACGAGTCGAACAGCACCTGCGCATGAGCTTCGTCGCCCGCCTGGGAGAAGACGAACAGTTGCCGCGCGCAGGCCATGGCCCGATAACGCCCGGCTGACAGCGGCCGACAATCCTCGGCGCCGAGTGCTTCGTAGGGCAGGTTCAATGCGGTGTTGAAACCCGGGCCGCGCCACATGGGCAGCACCACGCTTGTGAAGTGGTCGCGCAGACGCGTAGCGAGGGCGATGGCGGAAGCGGCGGGAGGGGTCATGCTCTGCATAGTGAATGTGATCCAACGCGTAGTTCGAAGCGCCCACAGACAGGTTCCGTAGCCCGCGTTGCGGCGCGGCGAAGTCGCCGGCAAGTGGGTTGGTGAGCGCGGACGGATGCTACCTGCTTTACGGGCAGGCCAGCCGAAATCAGCACGGCGACTCACCGGGCGACCCGCTTGACCCGCCTCGCGGCGTGCGGCCTAGCATAAAGCAAACGGGGTCCCACTGGCACCCTGGCGACGGTGCGGAAAACACGTCGAATAATTGCGGATAAGGAGGAAAAACAATGTTGGGAAACCTCGACCTCATTGCCCGTCTGGTGTTGGCCGCGGCGCTCGGCAGCGTCATCGGCTTCGAGCGGGAACGGCTTTCGTGGGCCGCGGGCTTGCGTACGCACATGCTGGTGTGCGTCGGTTCGACGCTCATCATGATCGTCTCGGCCTATGGTTTTGCCGAAGTGCTGAGCGGCGAGCACGTCGTGCTCGACCCCTCGCGGATGGCCGCGCAGGTGGTGTCGGGCATCGGCTTTCTCGGCGCGGGCTCGATCCTGCTGCGCGGCGAGATCGTGCGCGGCCTGACGACGGCGGCGAGCCTCTGGTCCGTTGCCGCCATTGGTCTGGCGGTGGGCGGCGGACTGTACACGGCGTCGATCGCGGCGACCATCATCATTCTGATCATCCTTGCCGGCATCAAGCCGCTCGAGCGCCGCTTCATCACGGTCAAGCAACGGCGCCAACTGACGATGATCGTCGAGCGCGGCGCCATGACGTTTCACTCGCTGCACGACGAGCTCGGCGCCGCGAGCCCGCGCGTCAAACAGTTCGTGATGCAGCAAAGCGAGGACGCACCCGAGTGCGACGAGGTGATGATCACCTTGCATCGCGTGTCGAACACCGAGTATGAAGCGATCTGCGGCCGCCTGCGTCAACTGCACGGCGTGAAGCAGTTCAGACAGGACGACGCGGCTTCCTAAAACGGAAAATCCTCGGCGAATGGCCTCGGCGGGCGCCGGCGGCCATGCGACAATGCGGTCTCGAAAAATTCCAACGGCATTGACGAGCGGTGCTCGGCGCCCGCTTTCCGGCGACGACCGCTTTTTTCTCTATGGCAGATTCCGTAGCATCCACGCAGTCCCGGCCTTCGCGCGCAGCTTCGAAGAAGCGGCGTCAGGCCACCGTCTCGACCGAAACTGAAAACAAGCTGGCGCGCGCCGCGCGTTCGGCACAACGTCTCGCGCAATTGAGCGATGCCTCGCGAGACGACAGCACACTCGACCTGTTCCCCGACGATCCCACCCGCGCCACGCTGGAAGCGATGAATATCGATATCCGGCAAGGCACGCTGCATGGTTTCGAATTGCCCGATGTGGTGCTGGCCGCGGTCGGCGCGATCGATGCCGGCGACAGCGCGTCGCCCGACTCGCGCTCGGCACGCCGCGCGCCGCGCGCTGCGAAGTCCGACGAACCGATGCCGGTCAACGCGCAATTGAGCGGGCTTGAAATCGAGCCGTTGACGGCGGCCGCTTCGCCGGTCGGCGAGCTGGCTTTCGACGATGCGAAACCGGCCGCGGACGTCAGCGCCGACGAAAAACCGGCGGCGTCGGCGCCGCTGACGCCTGCCATGGCGGCCGCGACCGTGGCGCGCAGCGTGACCGCGCTGCGTCAGGCGTCCGAGCCGGGGGCGGCGACGAATGCAACGACGGGCGCCACGTCGGATGCCGCGCCCCCGTCCGCTTCGGGCGCCGGCAAAGCGCCGCAGCGTTTTGCCGCGACTTTCGCCAAGGCGGCATCGGCATCGGCATTGCGAGAAGCGGCTGCGACCGGAACTGCGGATACGCTGGATGAACCCGCATCGGCGGACGCCGGCACCGCGCCTGCCGAGCCGAAGCGCGGCGCGGAGCCGCTGGTGAATCCATCGGCGCCCACCCAGGCGGCGCCCGAATTCGCCGCGCCCTGGCGTGAAGCCCGGCGCGCCGAGGCGGCCGCGTTGCGCGCCGCGCCGGAACTCGATCGCGCGCGGGCGACCGCTTTCGCCGATACCGTCGACGCGCTGTATGGCGTGATCGCCGATCAGCGCCGCGCCGCGACCGATCATTCGCGGCGCATGAAGTGGATGCTGTCGATCGTGGTGGGTGCGTTACTGGCGACGGTCGCCATCGGCATCACGCAAACCGTGTTGCTGATGCGCCTCACGCGTGAGACGACCGCCCAGCAGCACCGCATCGAACAGATGATGCAGAACCAGCAGGCCGCCATGGCCAGTTTGCTCGACACGCATATGGCGATGGCGACCGCGGCGGCCGCCAATGCCGCTTCCGACGCGGCCGCAGCCGCGCCGGCGGCGCCTCAGCCAGCCGCCGCCACACCGGCGCATACCAGGCACGCCGTGCGGGCGCAGCATCCGCACAGGCCGAAAGCGGCCGCCTCACATCAATAGTCGACACCCGCCGCGCCGGAGACGAACCGGCCGCGGCGTTCCCGTTCGACGACCGCCAGCCAGCGGTTCCCCTCGCTCCTCCCACGTGAATCCGGATGGCTTTGAAACCGGTGCGGACCAAGCTGCACTGGGTCCTCCCTTCCGGCCCCGAGTTCGAAAAAACGGGGACGTTGTCATGATGCGACGCACCATGCAGAGAAAACCCCATGGCAATGCACGTCGCCTAAAAAAATGCTGCATTGCACTAGCGTTTGCCTAGGGAAAACCCTATAATGCTTATTAAGGGAAAACCCTAGCTAACGCAGTAACCAACCGGGAGTCGCCATGAGCTTCATCTTTGCACTGTTCCAAAAGGTCAGCGACCTCTTTGCGTCGCCCCACCTGCCGCTGGATGCGGACTACTCGTACGCAGCACGCAGCCGCGAAGCAGAACGCGTGCGCAGGGCACAAGCTACGTTGTTCGGCATCAAGCTGAGCGACTAAAAGCCAGACCGCATCAGCCTGAAGCGCGGATCACCGCACACAGGCGCGCACTTTGGGTGCGCATTGCATCATTGAAGCCACAGTTCGCGAAACGCGTACCGTGGCTTTTGTTTTTTGGCGAGTTTTTGCCGCGCTTTCCTTCTGTCCGAATATTTCTCCGCCGAAATGGATGTAACGGCGGCTGACACTGCGCCGTTCCGCCGCACGTCCGAACCACCGCGCATGACTAGATGGACGGCCGTTCAACGCCTGAACACTCCGCCGTCATCCGTCCCTGTCATTGAAATGAGCGCTTACAAGTGCTCACGTCTTCATGCGGTTGGCGTCGCTAAAGTTGGTCTCAAGCGTACGGCGTCCGGCTCGAGCCTCAGATTGCAGGTGAAGGCCGAGCGAGCACGAACGCCGGCTTGATACCAAACTCTGATGGGAGGTCACTATGAAAACTTTCAACAAGACATCGCGTTCGATCATTGCAACCCTGCTGGCCGGCGGCGCGCTGCTTGCAGCCGGCAGCGCGTTCGCCCAGGAACGGGCGGTCGTGGACAACGGGCCGGGACCGGCCGTCTACGGTCAGCCGCACATGACGCCGGTTGGCGTGTCGATCAATATCGGCTGGCACGGCGATCGTTACTACGACGGCCATCGCTATTGGGATCATGACGACTGGATGCGTCATCATCCGCACGACTACGATCCGCACCACCACGGCAACGGCGACCATCGTCCGCCGCCGCGCTACTAAGCCGCGCGAGTTCGCGCAGCAGCGCCGCACGACGCGGCGTGCAGCACACAAGGCCGGTCCTTCCTCGCGGAAGACCGGCTTTGTCGTGTTCGGCGCGGTGAACCGGCGCGCTGCGCTATGCTTCGAAGCTTTATCGACGGGCAGGAGAACGGCGTGGACAAGGCAGTCATTGGCGTAGTCGGCACGGGGTTGATGGGCGTCGGTATTGCGACGCAAAGCGCATTGCACGGACACAGGACGATCGTCCACGACGTCGATCCGGCGCGTCTCGCGAGCGTCGCGTCGAAAGCGGAAGCGGTGCTCGACGAACTGATCGACGCCGGGCGCATCGATCGGGCGGCAAGGCAGGCGGCGCTCGCGCGCATCGAAACGCACGCGCAACTTGATGTGATGGCGTTGGCGCAATTCGTGATCGAGGCGATTCCCGAAGTGCTCGAACTGAAGCATCGCCTGTATGCGGGGTTGACTGAGTTGCTGGCCGCCGACGCGATTCTCGCGAGCAATACCAGCGGTTTCCCGCCGGATCAACTGGTCGCGCCGTTGCGCGCGAAGGAGCGCTTCGTGATCGCGCATTTCTGGAATCCGCCGCATATGATTCCGCTCGTCGAAGTCGTGCCGGGCACGGCGACCGCGCCGGATGTGACCCGGCAAACCGCCGCGCTGATGAGCGCGATCGGCATGGAACCGGTGGTGCTGACAAAGGCGATCCCAGGTTTCGTCGGCAACCGTTTGCAGTTCGCGGTGCTGCGCGAGGCGTTGAATATTGTCCGCTCTGGTGCGGCGACGCCTGACGTGGTCGATCGGGTGATGAAGGCGTCGCTCGGTCGCCGCTGGGGGATCGTCGGGCCGTTCGAGGGCGCGGACATGGGCGGCCTCGACACCTTCCTCGATATCTCCACGCATCTGATGCCCGAACTGGCCAAAGACGAAGGCGTGCTCGACTTATTGCGCGAGCAGGTGGAGGCCGGGCGAGTCGGCGTGCGCAGCGGCGCCGGTTTTTGCGAATGGGACGACGCGCATCTGGAGCAGGTGAAGGCAGGACGCAAGCGAGTGATCAGCCGCGCTTGATCAACGACGGTGAGGACAGTGGCCTGGCGGAAGGGGTCGAGGCTTCACGGGCGGCATCACGAGCTGCCTTGCAGCCCATGCATGCTCGGCAGCCGCTGCCGCTCTGCTGTATAAATGCCTTCTAGCCAAATCCGTCAAGCCATTCACCGCCATGTCCCACTACTTCTACGATCCCGCCGCCGGCCACGGCCTCGCGCATGATCCCTTCAAAGCCATCGTCGCGCCGCGTCTGATCGGCTGGATTTCGTCGCGGGACACGCAAGGCACGTTGAACCTCGCGCCCTACAGTTTCTTCGGCGCGTTCGCCACCTTTCCGCCGATCATCGGTTTTTGCAGCGAAGGCCGCAAAGACAGCGTCACCAACATCGAAGCCACTGGCGAGTTCGTCTGGAATCTGGCCACCAAACCGCTCGCCGAGCAGATGAACCGTTCATCGGCGCCGGTCGCGCCGTCCGTCGACGAATTCGAACTCGCGGGTCTCACGCCTGCGCCGGGCCGCAACGTAGCCGTGCCGCACGTCGCCGAATCGCCGGCCGCGCTCGAGTGCAAGCTGCTGCAAGTGGTGCGTCTGCATACGCTCGACGGCAAGCCGATGGATAACTACCTGTCGCTCGGCCAGGTGGTCGGCGTCCACATCAACGAGGCCTATCTGAAAGACGGCTTGTTCGACACGCACGCGGCGCAGCCGATCATGCGCGCCGGCTACCGCGCCGACTACGCGGAAATCGGCGAAATGTTCCAGATGTTCCGCCCGAGCGCATAAGCGCCGCGGCGTTTGAAACCGTGCCGCGCCGCGCGAGACGGCGTGGCATTCATCGTGTTGTCTTCGAATCGCGCAGATAAATCGCGCAGAAGCGAAGCCCGCGGACTGGCCCGCTTGATGCTTGCAACCGACGCTCCAACGCGTCGTTTTCAACTGCCGGCTCACTCTCGAGGAGCGCGATCATGTCCACCGAATTCGCCACGCAATTCAGCCATGTCCGTCCGCAAGACACGTCCTACGTGGATCAGGGCTTACGCGACTTTTTTCTCTACCGTGATTTAGGCATCGCGCAGGCGACCGGCGGCAAGGTGCTCGCGCAACTCGTCAAGGCGAATCACGCACCAGAGCAAGGCACCGGCTGGCACCGTCATGAAGCCGATTTCCACATTGTGATCATGCTGAAGGGCTGGGCGCGTTTCATGTACGGCGACAAGGAGACGCTCGTCGCCGCCGGCGATTGCGTGCATCAGGCGCCGGGCATCGTCCACTATCTGTTCGATTACTCCGAAGATATGGAGTACATCGAAATCGTCTCACCGGCGGATTTCAAATCGATCGAAGTCGAAGGCCCGTGTGACGTGCCGGCCGTGACGCCCTGGAAGAGCGTCGCGGCTTAGCGAAAGGAGCGGCCCGGGTGTGCCGGGCGGACATCACACATGCTGGCCCCTGCCGAAGAAGCGCTGCGAAACCGCGTTACGGCGCGGCGCGCGCTACGTCTGCGGCTTGATGGCGGAGGCCGACCCTTCACTCGGCGCGGCGCCGGATCCATCCGATCCGGCAGTGACGGCCAGATCCACTTCCACATCGACCACCGCCGTCGCGGCCGGCGCTGCTGCCGCAATTTCGGCCGCCGCCGCCGCCGCCGCCGGCACCGGCCGAATCGTGCGCGCGTGCGAACCCACCAATACCGCGCGAGGCTCGTTGTCGTAAATCACGGCCCGCACGCGCGGGTAGATTTGCCGCTCCCAGCGGTGTCCATTGAACACGCCGTAATGCCCGACGCCTGTTTGCACGTGATGCGTCTTCAGATACGGCCGCAACTTGTCGCACATGTCCTGCGCCGCGAGCGTCTGCCCGACGGCGCAGATATCGTCCTTCTCGCCTTCCACGGTGAGCAACGCCGTGCGGCGAATCTTCGACGGCTCGACGAGACGTCCTTGCACTTCGAGCGCATGCAACGGCAGCGCATGCCGCTGAAAAACCGTATCGACCGTCTCCAGATAGAAGTCGGCCGTCAGGTCCATCGTGGCGAAGTATTCTTCATAGAACGTGTGGATCGTGTCGGCTTTTGCCGGGTCGCCTTTGGCGCGTTCGTAATACATGGTCTCGAACGAGTCGAGATGGCGGTTCAGATTCATGGCCATGAACGCGGTCAACTGCATGAAGCCCGGATACACGCGCCGGTGCGCGCCCGCAAATCCGAACGGCACGGCGCTGATCAGATTCTGCTCGAACCACTCGATTGGTTTGCTTTTGGCGAGGTCGTTGACGCGCGTCGGGTTGATGCGGGTGTCGAGCGGACCGGCCATCAGCGTCATGCTCGCGGGCTGCGCGGGATGATCGTCGGCGGCCATGAGCGCGACCGCCGCCAGAGCGGCGACGGTCGGCTGGCACACGGCCAGCAGATGCGAGCCGGGTCCGATCGTTTCAGTGAAGTCGATCACGTGCTGCACGAACTCGTCGAAGCCGAAGCGGCCCCGGCTCAATGGCACGTCACGCGGGTTGTGCCAGTCGGTGATGTAGACGTCGTGTTCGGTGAGCATCGTGCGCACAGTGCCACGCAGCAGAGTCGCAAAGTGCCCGGACATGGGCGCGATCACCAGTACGCGAGGCTGCGGCACCGAGGGCGGGGTCGCCTTACGGAAATGCACCAGCGAGCAGAATGGCGTGTGCGCCGCGACTTCCTCGACGACCGCCACGGATTTGCCTTCCGTCACCACGCTGTCGATGCCGAACGGCGGCCGCACCGGAGTGAGACCCGCGAGCGTCAACAGTTCGCACCCGGCGCGGATAGAACGGCCATGCGACGTATCGCCGAACGCGGGCCATGCGTCGAGCGAATGATTTATCAGGGCCGCACCGTGCCGCATGGGCAGCATGGTGTCGGCGAACGCCTGATATGTGGGATATGCGAACAGGTTCATAACCTTCGCACGAATGCTGAAGAGGATGGAACCCAAATAGAGGCAAGTCATGTGCCAATCAGCATAAGCGCGGGTTCGGCGCTGCCTGCGCGCTGGCATAGCATTTGCGCGAGTGGAGGCAGCGGGCCGAATTTGCCGCGCTTTGGTGCGCGCGCGCACGGCAACGTGCATGAACGGCATCGGGCGCCGACCGAGCGCCTCATCTGGAGGAGAACCGTATGGCGAATACCACGCTCACCATCAGCAGCAAGAATTATTCGTCGTGGTCCTTGCGCGGCTGGCTGTTGACCCGGTTCAGCGGTTTGCCGTTCGAAGAGATCGTGATGCCGATCGACGATCCCGCGGCACGCGCCGAACTGCTGCTGCTGTCGCCGTCGATATTGGTGCCGTGTCTCGCTCACGACGGCATCGAGATCTGGGACACACTGGCGATTGCGGAATATCTGAACGAACTGAAACCAGAGGCGAAACTGCTGCCCAAAGACATTCGCGCGCGCGCGCATTGCCGCTCGATTTGCGGCGAGATGCATTCGGGTTTCAGCTCGCTGCGCTCGGCCTTGCCGATGAACCTCAAAGCGCATTTCCCGGGCTTCAAGGTGTGGGCGCGCGCTCAATCGGATATCGACCGCATTGTGACGATCTGGAGCGACTGCCTGAAACGGTACGGCGGTCCGTTTCTGTTCGGCGAGCGGACCACCGCGGACGCGATGTACGCGCCGGTGGTGACGCGTTTCGTCACCTACGACGTGAAACTCGATCCGGAGATCGTCGAATACGGACAGCGGATCATGGCGCTGCCCGAGATGCAGGAGTGGATTGCTGACGCGCAACAGGAAGTGGAAGAGATCGACGAGCTGGACGTCGAGTTCTGAACCGGGTGCATTGAAGAAGCGCCGCCGCGCGACGGCGGACAATGGGCGCCGGCCGGCGGCGCACTGCGGTAAGCCGCGCCGCGCTACTCGCCCCTCAATCGCGCCCGCTTTCCAGTTTGAACACACTGACCACTTGCGCAAGACGCGCGGCCTGGTCGCGCAGTTCGGCGGCCGCGAGTTCCGCCTCGCCGACAATCGTGGCGTTCTGCTGCGTTGCCTCGCCGATCTGCGTGACGGCGAGATTCACCTGTTCGATGCCGCCCGATTGCTCGCGCGAGGCGACGCTGATTTCGCCCATGATCGCGCGGACCTGGCCGACCTGTTGAACGATGCCCTGCATCGTCGAGCTGGCTTCTTCGGCGATCCGGAAACCGCCTTGCACCGTCGCCGTGGAAGTCGCGATCAGACTCTCGATCTCCTTTACCGAAGCCGCGCTGCGCTGCGCCAGCGCGCGTACTTCCGAGGCCACGACCGCGAAGCCCTTGCCGTGCTCGCCGGCGCGCGCCGCTTCCACGGCGGCGTTCAGCGCGAGGATATTGGTCTGGAACGCGATGCCTTCGATCACGGACGTGATCTCGGCGATCTTCTGCGACGAGCGGCTGATCTCGCCCATCGTCGACACTACGCGTTCGACCGCGCGGCCGCCTTCGAGCGCGGCATCCGCGGCGCGCGTGACGAGCGTGTTGGCTTGCGCGGCGTGGTCGGCGTTCTGCTGCACGGTCGAGGTGATCTCTTCCATGCTGGCCGCGGTTTCTTCGAGGCTGCTCGCCTGCGTGGCGATCCGCGCGGCGATATTGCCGCTGCCGGTGGCGATCTTTTCGGTGCCGTTTGACATATCCGTCGACGCGTTGCGCACCTGCGAAACGATGCGCGCGAGACCCTCGCCGATGCCGTCGATCGACTGCATCAGGCGGCCGATTTCGTCGGCGCGCGTGGTGGTGCCGTTCGTCACGCGCACGCTCAGATCGCCCGAGGCGAAACGTTCGGACGCTTTGGCGGCTTCTTCGAGCGGACGGCTCACGAGGCGCCGCACGGCAATCAGAAACACCACCGCGAACACGCCGACGAGGATAAAGCCGAACAGCAGGAATTCATTGCGGGTGGCGACCACGTCGGCCATCACTTCGTCGCGCGGCGCGACGCCGCCTATCAGCCATTGCCATTCCGGCACGGTAACGAACGACACGAACTTGTCGCGCGCGCCGCGTTCGCCGAGCGTGGCGTCGGCCGAGTTGTATTCGAGCTGCCCGTCCTTCATGTCGAGCATTTGCTGATACGGCGCGTTTGCGTTGTCGGCGTTCTGACCGGCCGTTGCCGGATGCACGATGAGCTTGCCGCGATCGGTGCCCTTCGACGCATCCACGACGAAGTAGTAACCGCTGTCACCGATCTTCAGATTGCGAATGCCGTCTTCGACCGACTGGATTTCCTTGTCCACATTGACGCCGACGAACAGCGCACCGACCACGCGGCCGCTTGCGTCGGTGATCGGCCGGTATTGCGTGATCAAACGTTTGCCGAAGAGCGCGGCAAGTCCCGTATAGGGTTTGTTCGCGATGAGCAGCGCATACGCCGGCGCCTTGCGGTCGAGCAGCGTGCCGATAGCGCGCGAGCCGTCCTGTTTCTTCAGCGACGTCGTCACGCGCACGAAGTCGTCGCCGTTGCGCGCGAATACGGTGGCGACCGCGCCGCTGCGTTCGAGGAACAGATCGGGGATGGAGAAGTCCAGGTTCAGGACTTTGTCGCCTGCCTTGATGGTCGGCGTGGCGACGCCGCCGATGTCGATTTTCTGGGTCTCGTCGAGCGTGAAGCCCGCGGGCAGGAAACTCGCGAACAGCGACATCGAGCGATCGACTTCATTCGACAAGGCCTTGTCGAACAATTTGATCATTGCGGCGATCGAGCGGTCCCTATCGGCGATGCGTTCGAGCACCTGGTCGCTGATCTGCTTGCCGGCGGTGCGGGTGAGCGCCCACGTGAACGCGGCGAAAATCAACGCCACCAGCACGCAAGAAAGGACAGCGAGCCGCGCGCCGACGCTGACGCGGCGCAAAGAGAGAAATTCCATGGGCGATTGCGGAGTAAAGGAGCACAGGCGAAATGCGTGGGCCATGCGTAGGCATGGCCCGCATCGATGGCTGGTTTACGGCCGCGGCGTCCGCATTCTTTAGAAATTCGAAAGCACTTCGTAATAACCGCGCACGCGGTGGGGGATTCCGGCGCGCATTCGCTTAGCGTCCCGAACGATCCTGCGCGCCGCGCCAGGTGCGCAACAGCAGCGCATTCGTGACCACGCTGACGCTCGAAAAAGCCATCGCCGCGCCGGCGAGCATCGGGTTCAGCAAGCCGAAGGCGGCCAGCGGAATGCCGATCAGGTTGTAGACGAAGGCCCAGAACAGGTTCTGCTGGATCTTACGCCAGGTCCTGCGCGAGATGTCGATGGCGTCGGCCACCAGCGCCGGATCGCCGCGCATCAGCGTGATGCCGGCCGCATGCATGGCGACGTCGGTGCCGGTCGCCATGGCGATGCCGATGTCGGCGGCGGCGAGCGCGGGGGCGTCGTTGATGCCGTCGCCCGCCATCGCGACAATGCCGGCGCTGCGGATTTTCAGGTCCCGGATAACACGGGCTTTGTCGTCCGGCAGCACTTCGGCATGGAATTCCTCGATGCCGAGCGCCTTGGCGACGCTCGCCGCGCTGCCCCGGTTGTCGCCGGTGACCAGCACGCTCGTGATGCCCATCTGCGCCAGCCGTTCGACAGCGGCGCGCGCCGTCGGTTTGACGGTGTCGCCGAACGCGATCAATGCCAGCGCCGCAGGCGCTTGCGGGTCGCGCTGCATCAGCCAGGAGACCGTGTTGCCGGCGGCTTCGAGCTCGCGTGCGCGCGCGGCGAGTTCGGGTGGCAAGGCAATGCCGAGTTCGCTGAGCCAGCGGCCGCTGCCCAGCGCGAGCGTGCGCCCGTCGACCTCCGCTTCGACGCCGCGGCCCGCGACCGCGCGCGCGGCGCTGGCCTGCAGCGCGCGCGTTCGAGTGGGCGCTACGACGGTTTCGCCGATTGCGGCGGCAGTGTCGGCGGCCTTCGTTGCCGCCGCTTCATACACCTTGATCACTGCGCGCGCCAACGGATGATCGCTGTTGCGCTGCACCGCTGCGGCCAGTTCCAGCGCCTCGTCGCGGCGGATGCCGCCGACCGGCTCGAACGCCGTGACCGACGGCTGGCCGAGCGTCAGCGTGCCGGTCTTGTCGAACGCGACAATCGACACCCGATGCGCGGTTTCCAGTGCCTCGGCGTCCTTGATCAGCACGCCGCGCCGCGCGGCCACGCCGGTGCCGGCCATGATCGCCGCGGGCGTGGCCAGTCCGAGCGCGCACGGACACGCGATCACCAGCACGGCCACCGCGTTCAGAATCGCGGTTTCACCGCCCGCGCCGGCGATCAGCCAGCCCACCAGCGTGAGCGCGGCGATCGCCAGAATCGCCGGCACGAAGGTTTCGCTGACCCGGTCGACGAGGCGCTGGATCGGCGCCTTCTCGGCCTGCGCGCTTTCCACGAGGCGGATGATGCGCGCCAGCGTCGTTTCCGCGCCAATCGCGGTGGTGGTCACGGCAATCGCGCCTTCGCCGTTGATCGAGCCGGCAGTGACCGCGTCGGCTACCTGCTTCGGCACCGGCAGGCTTTCGCCGGTGATCAGGGATTCGTCGATATGGGTGCGGCCTTCAAGCACCGAACCGTCGACCGGCACGCGCTCGCCGGGACGCACGATCACCACTGTGCCGACCCGCACTTGCGCGAGCGGCACCTCGCGTTCGTCCGCGCCGACCCGAATGCGCGCCCGATCGGGGCGCAGCGCGTTGAGAGCGCGGATGGCGTCCGTGGTCTGGCGCTTGGCGCGCGCTTCGAGCCACTTGCCGAAGCGCACCAGCGTAATCACGACCGCCGACGCTTCGAAATACAGATGCATCATGTCGCCGGGATGGGTCGCCAGTTCGTAGACGCTGATGCCATACGCCGCCGACGTGCCGAGGGCGACCAGCAAATCCATATTGCCGGCGCCGGCTCGCACGGCGCGATAGGCGGCGCGATAGAAGCGCGCGCCGAACACGAACTGCACGATCGAGGCGAGCGCGAATTGCAGCCAGGGCGGCAGCATCGCGTCGAAGCCGAGCCATTCACCGACCATCGGCACGACGAGCGGCAGGGTCAGCACGGCGGAGCCCAGCACGGCCGCCAGTTCGCGGCGGGTCTGGTCGCGTTTGCGGTCGGCGGAAACTGCCTCGTCGGCCGCGGCGGGGGTGTCCGGCGGCGCGACCAGCGTCGCTTCGTAGCCCGCTTTCCTGACGGCGGCGATCAGCGCGTCCGGGCCAACGGCTGCGCCGTCCAGATCGACCGTCGCTGTTTCAGTCGCCAGATTCACCGACGCGCTCACGACGCCCGGCACTTTGGCGAGCGCCTTTTCGACGCGCATTGCGCACGAGGCGCAAGTCATGCCACCAATGTCGAGTTCGGTGGTGTGGGCGGAAGTGTCGGTGGCGTCCGCGGGGCGCTGGGCGGTGGCAAGTTCAGTCATGGTAGGCAGGGCTCGTGGCGGCATCAGGCCGCATCATGAAGCCAGTATTGACCTTCCCATGATAGGAAGGTCAAGGACGAATTGCAGCGTGTGCTTCAAAGCCGCCGTTACCTCGCCGAAACGCTTGTTCAGAAGGCCGGCGGCGCGTCCAGCATGGCCTGGCCGACGGCTTGCCGTTCATCGCCCGAGCGTGCCAGCAGGGTGTCGGCCGCGCCGCGACGGTCGGCGGCCGCCTTATTCTGGCCGAGCTTCCATTTGCCGACCAGCCGCGTCACCTCGATCTCGATACCCACGATCGCGCCGAGCATCTGCTCGATGAAGTCGGCGGGCGCATCGCTCATCTTCCACGGCACGGGTTCGCCGGCTTCCATCTTGCGGGTCAGGCGCGCCACCAGTCCGCGCACGAACGATTCGTCGTCGCGCACGGCGATCCGGCCGTGCGCATGCACCACCATATAGTTATAAGTCGGCACCTGCCGATGCGCTTCGTGCTTGCTCGGATACCAGTTCGGCGAGATGTAGGCGGCCGCGCCCTGGAAGATCACGAGCGTTTCGGGGTTCGCCGCGGCTTCCTGCCACACCGGATTGGCGCGAGCGACGTGAGCGCGCAGGATGCCGTGAGTCTCGGCCGCCGACGCATCGGACTTGCCGCCCGCGGCGGGCACTTCGAATTCAAACGGCAAGTGATTCGCATCGAGCCCGTGCGGCCCGTGGGTAATCAACGCGCCCAAAGGCTGCTCGGCGATCAGGCGGTGGAGAACCTCTGGACGGTTCTCTTCGAAATGGGCGGGCATGTACATGAAACGCTCCGGAGGCGAGGCGGCGAAGGGGCGAAGGGCGGCAATGCTAAGTGGCCCGACGCGCGGGCGCCGGAGCGGATGTAATAAAAAAACGTCACCGTACCGCAAAAAGAACTGCGTGGGCGCGCGAACCGGCGCTATTGCTGCCTTTGCGCTTGCCTGGTGAGCAAGGATACGATACAACCCGATGTTGTCGGCATCGCGAACCGCGGACTGGGTGCGTTTGGGCTTTGGGAGGCCGCGCAAGCAGGGTTCGCTGCGCGCCGGCGTCTCCCCTAGGACCACACGTTCCGCCACCTGAACGAATGATAAAAAATCGCCGAGAGCTGTACTCGAGTCTCTGGACCTGCGCATCGTTCGCAGGCCTCGCATTTCTGGCGGGTTGCGCGTCGACTCCCACCGGGACGCAAAAATCCACCGGCTGGATCAAGGATGAAGTCGCCGACTCATACGTATTCGGCTATCCGCTGGTGCTGATGGGTATCGCGCGCGACGCGGCGGTCGGCACCGATCCGGGCCGGGCGCCGCTCAATACGCTGCGCCACGCACAGGCATTGCCGCCGATCGGCGCGGCCAATCCTATGCAGCCGAGTCTCGATACGTTGGATTCGACCGGCTGGCTGGACCTCGGCAGTGAACCGGTGATCGTGACGCTGCCCGACTCGCACGGCCGCTACGTGGATGCCCGCGTGCTCGACATGTGGACCAACGTGGTCTGGTCGACCGGCTCGCAGTTCGGCACGCGCGCGGCAGGCATCAAGGCGCAGGCGATCGCCTTCGTCGGCCCGGGCTGGCAAGGCGAGTTGCCCAAGGGCGTGAAGCGTGTCGACGTGCCGACCCGCAACGCATGGATAAGTGTGCGCGTTCAGTCGAACGGCACGCGTGATCTGACGGCAGTCCGCAAGCTGCAGCGCGGCATGCGCGTTGCGCCGCTGAGCGTCTACGCGGGCGACTCCCGCTCTGCCTCGGTCGCGCCGGCGCGCAGCAATGCCGCCGATGCCGCCGCGGCCGCTTCAGGCACGCCGGCCGCGCAAGTCGCCGCGCTCGACGCGAACGGTTTCTTCAGCCGGCTCGCGCAGGCGTTGCCCGACAATCCGCCGACGCCGGCCGATCCGCACGCGCTCAAATTCCTCTCCGACCTCGGCGTGACGCCCGGCGAGCCGGTCAAGCTGCCGAAAGCGCCGGAAGCCATCACGGCGGGTCTTGCCGACGGTCATGAGCGCGTCGGCATGCCGCCGTCCAATCTGCTGACCGGCAACGGCTGGAGCTGGTTCGGCGACGGCGTGGGCAGCTATGGTCCCGACTACGCGCTGCGCGCCTATGCCGCCTACGCGCAGCCGGGCATCGGCACGAAAGACGACGAAGTTCGCGCGGTCGTCACCCAGGACAGCGACGGTCATGCGCTCAACGGCGCAAACCGTTACGTGATCCATTTCGCGCCGAATCAGTTGCCGCCGGTGCGCGGCTTCTGGTCGATCACCGCCTATACCAGGGACGGCGCGTTGGGCGACAGCGCGCCGGCACGGCTCGCGGTCGGCGACCGCAACGGCGCGCGCCGCAATCGCGACGGCTCGCTCGACGTGACCGTGTCGTCCGCTCGCGGCAAGAGCGGCAACTGGCTGCCGGCGCCGCGCGCCGATCTGCAACTCGTGCTGCGTCTGTACGCACCCAAGCCGCAAGCCACCGACGGCAGCTGGCAACCGCCGGCCGTCGTGCGTCAGTGATACCGGCGTGTCCGTGACATGACAGCCGTGCTTCAGTAATGACCGGCTAACGACGGCCGCGTCACGCATCGAGCCACGCATGTCCGCCACTTCACCGCGGCGGACATGCGGCGCTATCGCGCAGCAGAATGTGTAAGCCTCGCCTTACATTTATATCCCGCGAAAGATTCACGACTTATACTGCCGCTTGCGGGATTTTCGTTTCGCGGCGGGCTTGCCGCCGCATTACCCAAGACCGAGCATGGCAAGCCTCAATAAAGCATCAATAGCCTCGTCCATGCAGACCGTGCGCGATGTCGCGCAGTCACGCCGCACCCGGCGTGTCATCACCGGCCTGCTGATTTTCCTTGTAGTGTTCGGTCTGCTCGGCTTCTTCGCTGCACCGCCGCTGATTCGCCACATCGCCGAGCAACAGCTCAGCAAACAGCTCGACCGCCCTGCCACCATCGGCCGCATCGCGCTCAATCCGTACACGCTCCGGCTCGAAGCAGACCGGGTGCATATCGGCGAGCGCGGCGGCGCGGGCGACTTCGTGGATATCTCGCGGCTCATCGTGCAGCCGTCATGGAGTTCGCTGTTCCGCGCGGCGCCGATCATCGATCAGGTGCAGCTCGATTCGCCGCGCTTTCATATTGTTCGTTACGATGCGCAACGCTTCAATTTCACGGACCTGATCGAGAAATTCTCGAAGCAGCCGGCCAAGCCGGATAGCAAGCCGACGCTCTTCTCCGTATCGAACATTCGCCTCGAAAACGGCCAGGTCACGTTCGACGACAAGCTGCTCGGCGCCACGCACGTGATCGATCAATGGAAGCTCGGCATTCCGTTTATCGCCACGCTGCCTTCGAAAACCGATATCTTCGTCGAGCCGTTGCTGCGCGCGCGTATCGACGGCAGTCCGCTTGCCATCGATGGCAGGACCAAGCCGTTTGCCGCGTCGCACGAGTCGGAAGTGTCGTTGCGTTTCGACGGGCTCGACGTGCCGCGTCTCATGTCCTACGTGCCGGCCAAACTGCCGGTGATCGTGCAGTCCGGCAAACTGTCCACCGATCTCAAGCTCAACTTCGTGGTCTCCAACGACGCGCCTTCGTTGCGCGTGGCGGGCACCGTGGATATGAGCGACGTGGGCGTGCAGGATCAAGGCAAGGCACCGTTCTTCGCGGCGCGCGCGGTGCATGTGGCCGTCGCCGCGCTCGAACCGTTCAAGAACCTCTATCACTTCGACGATATCCGTATCGACGCGCCGACAGCCAATCTCGCGCGCGATAAAGACGGCGTGCTGAGCGTCGAGAAGATGTTCGCGCCCGAACCGGCTGCGGCGCCGCCGGAGGCGAGCGCGCCGGTTGCCGCCTCCGCTGCCCATGCCGCCGCGAAGGCCGCGCCGCCGCTGGACCTGGCGGTCAAACGCTTCGTGCTCAATGACGGCACCGTCAATGTTCGCGACAATGCCGCTTCGCGGCCCGTCGACGTCGGCATGCAAAACCTGGCCGTGACGCTGACCGATTTTTCGACGCTCGCCACGGCGCCCGCGCACTACACGCTGAACACCGATTTCAAAGAGAGCGGCGGGTCGCTCGGTATAGCCGGCGCGTTCGGCTTCGTGGCTAAGACGGCGAGCGCGAAGCTTGACCTGAAGTCGTTGAACCTGCCGCGCTTGCAACCGTACCTCGACACCGCGACCACCGCGCAACTCCTGGACGGCACGCTGTCCGCCACGGCCAATGTCGGCGCGAGCTGGGCAAAGTCGCCGGCGGCCGTGATGGTCACCGACACGCAAGTGGGTCTGCATTCGCTGAAGGTCGCGGCGCCCGGCAGCAATGACGCGGTGATCTCGCTCGCGCAAGGCGGCGCGAAGCTCAAGCAGGTGGATCTGACGGCGCGTACCGCCGAGATCGCCAGCATCGAGACGACCGGCCTCGCGGTGGACGTCCAGCGTCTGAAAGACGGCAGCATCAACCTCGCGGCGCTGGCCGGGAAGCATGAAGCGACGCCGCAGCGCACCGCGATCCATGCGGTCAAGAAGGCGCAGGCGGAAGGGCCCGCGTGGCGCTACAAGATCGGCGAGCTGACGCTGAAGGACGCCAGCGCCAATTTCACGGACAACACCACGCCGCAGCCGGTGAAGCTGAATATCACGCCGCTGCAACTGAAGGTGCAGAACATCAGCGACGACCTGAGCCGTCCGTTGCCGGTCGATCTGCAGGCCACGCTGAACAGGAAGGGCACGCTCGGTGTCAAGGGCGACGTGACGGCGACACCGCTCAAGGTGGCCGTCAAGGTGAACGCCAACCGGCTCGACGCGGCGGCCTTCGAACCGTATTTCGGCAGCAAGCTGAACGCCGTGATCGCGAGCGCGCTGCTCAATGCGAGCGGCGATCTCGCGTTGAGCCAGACGAAGTTGCTGAAAGCGACCTATCGCGGTGACGTGGCGCTCGTCGAAGTCCGCATGCTCGACAAGGTGACCTCGGACCCGTTCGCGGGATGGGGCTCGCTCGCGTTGTCCAACCTGAACGCCGGTTACGACGAGCATGGCACGGTGGTCGACGCGGGCCGCGTCACGTTCACGAAGTTCTATGGGCGCGTGCTGCTCGATGCGCAGGGCAAGCTCAACCTCAAGGACGTCGTCGCGCACGAAACCGGCGCCGCGCAATCGCTGACGCGCGACAAGAGCGGTGCCGAACCGGTGCCGCTGACGCCGCAACCGGCATCCACGGCCGCGGCCGCACCCGCACCGGCGGCGTCGGCGCCCGCCACCGTCACGGCTGCTACGCCGCCGCAAAGCCCGGTCAAGCTGCACTTCGGCCAACTGGTGCTGCAACAGGGCCGGGTGACGTACACGGACAATTTCATCAAGCCGAATTTCACGGCGAACCTGGTGGGCATTCAGGGCACGGTCGGTGCGTTCGGCACGCAATCCACCACGTCCGCGCCGGTCGACATTGCCGCGAAACTGGCCGCCAATGGTCCGCTGTCGATTCGCGGCACCGTCAATCCGCTGATTGCGAAACCGGCGCTCGATTTGACGGCGGTTGCGCACGATATCGAACTGACCAATCTTACGCCGTATTCGGCGAAATATGCCGGCTATCCGATCACCAAGGGCAAGCTGAACGTCGATCTGCACTACACGCTCGACAACGATCAGCTGAACGCGAACAATCACATCTTTATCGATCAACTCACGTTCGGCGATCACGTCGAAAACAATACGGCGACCAAACTGCCCGTGCGTCTCGCGATCTCGCTGCTGAAAAACTCGCGCGGCGAAATCGACGTGAACCTGCCGGTGTCCGGCTCGTTGTCGAATCCGGAATTCAGCATTGGCGGGCTGATCTGGCATGCGGTGCTCAATCTGCTGGAAAAAGCGGTGACCGCGCCGTTCTCGCTGATCGCCAATGCATTCGGCGGCAAGGGCGAGGAGTTGGGCTACGTCGAGTTCGAGCCGGGCTCGGCGAAACTCACGGACGCCGACACCCAGAAACTCGACACGATCGTGAAGGCGCTGAGCGACAAACCGTCGATCCGCATGGACCTGATCGGCCGCGTCGATCCGGCCGTCGACGAGCCCGCGCTGCGCATTGGCTATGTGGACCGCCTCGTCAAGCAGCAGAAGATCAAGGACGTGGTGGGCAATGGCGAGAGCGTCGATCTGTCGACGGTCTCCGTCGATCCAAAGGAGTACGACAAGTATCTGACCAAAGCCTACAAGTCGGCGGACTTCAAGAAGCCCCGCAACTTTGTCGGCTTGACCAAGAGCCTGCCGGACGACGAGATGAAGAGCGCGCTCGCCGCCAACGCGCCTATCGATGACGCGAGCCTGCGCCAGCTCGCACAGCAGCGGGCGCAGAGCGTGCAGCAGTATCTGGACGGCAAGATCGACAGCAGCCGCGTGTTTATCGTCGCACCGAAACTGAACGCCGACGGCATCAAGGACAAGGGTGCGACGACGCGAGTGGATTTCGGGCTGAAGTGAGCAACGGTTAGAGTTGTTGCTTCGGTTGCTTCGGTTGCTTCGGTTGCTTCGCGCCGGGCAAGCGCGTAAGCCCCGCCCGTCTCTCCGACTCCGGCGAAACCCGCAAGCTGCGCGGCGGTCCCCAAGTGCACGGCGTTGAACGCACCGCCGACAGCCACTGCGGCGCGCGCTCAGGCGGTGCGCGTCGGCGCCTTCAGTGCGGTTTGCTCGATGACGCGCGCAAGGGTGTCGAACGCGGGACCGATCCTGTCGTTCGGCACACACGCATAACCGAGAAGCAGCCCGCGCCGCGCGGGCGTGTCGCTGCTGTAGTAGCTCGCGAGCGGGCGCACGATCACGCCGGCGTCGTAAGCGGCGGCCGTCACCGCGCGATCGTTCGCGTGATCCGGCAGGCCGAGCACCAGATGCAGGCCGGCTTCGTCTCCCATCACCGGCAACTCGGTGCCGAAACGCGCGGTGATGGCGTCGATCAGAATCTGCCTGCGCTCGCCGTACAGCGCGCGCATACGTCGAACGTGCGAGGTGAGATGGCCGTCCATAATGAAGTCGGTCATCACCGCCTGCTGCATCAACTGACCTTCGCGGTATAACTCGGCCACGCCCGTGCGGAACGTGTCCACCAGATGCTCTGGCGCGATCATGTAGCCGATCCGCAAGCCGGGAAACAGCATCTTCCCCAGGCTGCCGACGTAGATCACCTGGCCGGCGTCGTCGAGTCCTTGCAGCGAGGCGAGCGGACGGCTGCCGTAGCGGAATTCGCTGTCGTAGTCGTCCTCGATGATCCACACGTTGTGCTGGCGCGCGTATTCGAGCAACGTGCGGCGGCGCGCGAGGCTCATCACCATGCCGAGCGGATACTGATGTGACGGCGTAACGAGTGCGAGCCGCGGCGGCTGTTGCAGATCCTGTTCGCGCGGATTGAGCCCTTCGTCGTCCACCGGCACCGGCACCAGGGTGATCCCGGACGACTGCAGCACGCTGCGTGCGCCCCAATAGCACGGTTCCTCGACCCACGCGCGGTCGCCGACATCGGTCAGCAGACGCACCGCCAGATCGATCGATTGGTGAATGCCCGTGGTGATGATGATCTGATCCGGCGTGCAATTCACCGAGCGCGCCACGCGCAGGTAATCCGACAAGGCCCGCCGCAATGGCCGGTAGCCGCCGCCGGGCGCGTAGGTGAGCAGATCCGGATTGGCTTCCTTCCACAAACGCGCCTGCAGGCGGCTCCAGATACGCGCCGGAAATTCCGCCACGTCGGGCACGCCTGGCATGAACGCGCCCCATTGTTTGGCGGAGACGCCGGCTTTGTCGATCAGACGACGTCCGCGATTGGACAGGTCGTTTAGATCCCGCTTCGGTTGCCTGGGGGTTTCACTGATCGCGCCCGCTTCCGTACCGGTGCCCGCCGCAGGCTTCTTGCGCGTATTCATGGCGGCCGTGTCCGGCCTCGTGTCGGCGACGTAAGTACCGCTGCCGGTGGTGGAGATCACATACCCTTCGGCGGTCAACTGATCGTAGACGTGCAGCACCGTGTTGCGTGCAATGCCGAGGTCTTCGGCGAGCGTGCGCGAACTGGGCAGCTTGGTGCCCGGCGGCAACTGGCCGGTCAGGATGGCCTGCTGCATGAGCCGCAACGTCTGCCTGTAGACTGGTTCGGCGGCCGTGCGGTCGAGCCTCGCAGCCAGCCAATCCGACAAGATCACGGTGTCCAAGTGGTTCTATCCGGAATAATGAAATGGTTCCATATTGTAGAACCGTAACGGTCTATAGTGAGCCACGCAATGGATGCAATCCCGCTGCTTTGCAGCGGGAGCCAGCCGGACCGCAGAGGAGACTTGGACGATGAAAACCGATGACGTGATCGTCAGCTTTCGGGGTGTGCGCAAGACGTATGACGGTGAAACGCTGGTCGTCAAACAACTTGATCTGGATATCTATCAGGGCGAATTTCTGACGCTGCTCGGACCGTCCGGGTCAGGGAAAACCACCTGTCTGATGATGCTGGCGGGTTTTGAATTTCCCACCGGCGGCGAGATCTGGCTGGACGGCACGCTGCTCAATACCGTGCCGCCGCATAAGCGCAACATCGGCATGGTGTTTCAGAACTACGCGCTGTTTCCGCATCTGACGGTCGAACAGAACGTCGCGTATCCGCTCACCGTGCGCAAGATTTCGGCGCAGGAGCGCGCCGAGCGCACCCATAACGCGCTGAAGATGGTGCGCATGGAGAGCTTCGCAAAGCGCTATCCCGCGCAACTTTCCGGCGGCCAGCAGCAGCGTATCGCGCTCGCCCGTGCGCTGGTGTTCGAGCCGAAACTCGTGCTGATGGACGAGCCGCTCGGCGCGTTGGACAAGCAGTTGCGCGAACACATGCAGTACGAACTTAAATCATTGCACGAGAAGCTCGGCGTGACGTTCGTGTACGTCACGCACGATCAGGGCGAGGCGCTGACCATGTCCGATCGCGTCGCCGTGTTCGATAAAGGCATCGTTCAGCAACTCGATACCGTGGATCGTCTGTACGAATCGCCGTGCAATGAATTCGTGGCGAACTTCATCGGCGACAGCAACAAGCTGCGCGGCACGATCGCGAATGTCGAGGGCGAGTACTGCGAATTCCATCTGAGCGACGGCACGCGGCTCACCGGGCGCAATATTGCCGGGGCGCGAGCGGGCACGCCGGCGGTCGCATGCATCCGGCCCGAGCGCATGAAGCTCGCCAACGGCCTGTCACGGCCCGGCGCCAATGCACTAGCGGGTGAAGCGCGCGGCCTGATCTATTTCGGCGACCACGTGCGCATGCGCTGTGGTTTGCGGGAACAGGACGAGTGCTTCGTCAAGGTGCCGCTCGGCACCGGGGCGCTCGACACCTTCGTGCCCGGCGCGCCAGTGGCACTGGAGTTCGCACCCGAGCATCTGCGGGTATTCGCAGGGGCGTGAATGCGCTGGGCACGCAATGTGTTCAATGCAGGCAGGTCAGATCGAGCAGCACATAACAAAGTCGCACTGTACTGAGCTTGAAGACACCACCAAAGGAGAGCAACACACCATGAGCAAGATCGGGAAATCGCGCTGCGCCATCGCTGTCGGTGCTGTGGCGCTCGCGCTGGGCGCTGCGCAAGTCAATGCAGCTGAATTGACGGTCGTCAATTTCGGCGGTGCGAATGGCGACGCGCAAAAGGTTGCATTCAACCAGCCGTTCGAAAAGGAGACCAGCAATAAAGTTACCGCCGTCGAATACAACGGCGAGCAGGCCAAAGTGAAAGCGATGGTCGAAGCCAAGCATGTGAACTGGGATGTGGTGGAAGTCGAATCGGGCGATATCGGCCGAGGCTGCGATGAAGGGCTGTACGAGAAACTCGACTGGTCGAAGATCGGCAAGAAGTCGGATCTGATTCCTGAAGCGCCGCAAACCTGCGGCGTGGGCTTCTTCGTGTGGTCGACGGCGCTCGCGTACAACGCGGACAAACTGAAGACCGCGCCGACTGGCTGGGCCGATTTCTGGGACGTCAAGAAATTCCCGGGCAAGCGCGCCATGCGCAAGGGCGCGCGCTACAACCTCGAATTCGCGTTGATGGCCGACGGCGTGCCGCCGAAGGAAGTCTACAAGGTGCTCGCCACCAAGGCAGGCCAGGACCGCGCGTTCAAGAAGCTCGACGAACTGAAGCCGAACATCCAGTGGTGGGAAGCGGGCGCGCAGCCGCCGCAATTCCTCGTCGCGGGCGACGTGGTGATGTCCACCGCGTACAACGGCCGGATCGACGCCGCGCAGAAGGAAGGCAAGAACCTGAAGGTGGTGTGGAACGGCAGCATCTACGACCTCGACTACTGGGCGATTCCGAAGGGCACGCCGAACAAGGCGCTGGCCGAAAAGTACATTGCCTATTCGATTTCGTCGAAGCCGCAGCAGGACTACGCGCACAACATCGCCTACGGTCCGGTGAACGTGACGGCCATCAAGGCGCTCGATGCGAAAACGCTCGCCAATCTGCCGAACTCGCCGGCTAACGGCAAGAACGCAGTGCTGCAGAACCTCGCGTTCTGGACCGATCATGGCGACGAACTGGAACAGCGTTTTTCGTCGTGGGCTTCGAAGTAAGGAGCGCGGCCGGAAAGGCGCGGTTTGACCTGTGGTGAAGCCGCGCTTGGGTGAAGTAGGAAACTGTGCGGTGGAGTCGGCGCTAAAGCGCTGACTCGGGTCGACCGCTTTGCATGGGACAAGAGTAAGCGCTGAAGCGCTAACTCTTGTCGACAAAGGAGACGGGTGTGACGACGATGACGATCGCTGCCGATTCGACGCCAGAATCAACTGGCCGGCTCAAGCGCGAGTTGAAGGCCGCGGAATCCAGAAAGCGGGCCATGGCCCTGCTGCTGATCGCGCCGCTAGCGATTTTTCTGCTGCTGATTTTTGTCGTGCCAATCGGCGCGCTGCTCACGCGAGCCGCGCAGAATCCCGAAGTGGTCAACGCGCTGCCGCATACGCTAAAGGCGTTGAGCGCGTGGGATCGGAAGAGCCCGCCGCCGGATGCCGCGTATGCCGCGCTGGCTGTCGACCTCACGGCGGTCGCCGACAGCGACGGCATGGGCGCGCTCGCGCGACGCCTGAACGTCGAGATCCCGGGTTATCGCTCGCTGATCGCCAAGTCCGCGCACGCCATGCCGTTCGCCGACGACAACAACCAGTCCTTGAAACTGACGCCCGCGCAAGTCCACGCGAAATTCGCCGAACTGGACGAACGCTGGAACGACATCGCCTACTGGCAAGCCATTGCCAAAAACTCCGGCGCATATTCGCCGTTCTATTTGCTCGCTTCGCTGGATCACAAGCAGGACGCGTTCGGCCACGTCATCCCGACCGATCCCGAGCAACAGATCTATCTCGCCGTGTTCAGCCGCACCTTCGTGATCGGCGCGGCGGTGACGGTGTTCGCGCTGTTGCTCGGCTACCCGCTCGCATACTGGATTTCTACGCTGCCCGAACGGCGCGCGAATCTGGTCATGATTCTCGTGCTGATTCCGTTCTGGACCTCGATCCTCGTGCGCGTGGCGGCGTGGATCGTGATTCTGCAAAGCGAAGGGCTCGTGAACAAAGCGCTGATCGGCAGCGGACTGCTGCATGATCCGCTGTCGCTGCTGTTCAACCGTACAGGCGTCTACATCTCGATGACGCATATTCTGTTGCCCTTCATGATCCTGCCGCTTTATAGCGTGATGAAGTCGATTCCGCCGACCTATCAGCGCGCCGCGGTCTCGCTCGGCAGCCATCCGTTCGCCGCGTTCTGGCGCGTGTATGTGCCGCAAACCTATCCGGGCATCGGCGCGGGCGCACTGCTGGTGTTCATTCTGGCGATCGGCTACTACATTACGCCGGCGTTGCTTGGCGGACCGAACGATCAGATGGTCAGCTATTACGTGGCGTACTACACCAACGTGACGATCAATTGGGGCATGGCGTGCGCGCTCGGCGGTTTGCTGCTCGCCGCGACGCTCGTGCTGTACGTCATATACGGACGCTTCACGCGTTCGTCACTGAGCCTTGGCTGAACGGAGTCTATTGCGATGAAACTTGCCAAGCCCTTGTTCGCGCCGCATACGTCGTGGGTCGAGCGCGTATGGTATTTCGCGCTGCGCGGTCTCGCCGTGCTGACGTTGCTGTATCTCATCTTGCCGGTGCTGGCGATCGTACCGCTGTCGTTTTCGTCGAGCACGTTCCTGGTGTATCCGATTCCGGGCTGGTCGCTGCGCTGGTATCAGAACCTGATCGCATCCGATGAATGGCGCATGGCCGCCAAGAACAGTTTTATCGTCGCGCCCTCGGCGACCGTAGTCGCAACCGTGCTCGGCACGCTCGCGGCAATCGGACTGACCAAAGCGAATTTCCGCGGCAAAGGGCTGCTCATGGCGATCCTGATTTCGCCGATGATCGTGCCGGTGGTGGTGGTCGGCGTGGGCATGTATCTGTTCTTCGCGCCGCTGGGGCTGGCCAATACGTACATCGGCCTGATTCTCGCGCACGCGTCGCTGGGTGTGCCCTTTGTGGTGACGACGGTCGCGGCGACGTTGCAGGGTTTCAACTACAACCTGGTGCGGGCGAGTTTGTCGCTGGGCGCGAATCCGCTGAAGACGTTTTTCCGCATTACGTTACCGGTAATCGCACCGGGCGTGATCTCGGGTGCGCTGTTTGCGTTCGCGACTTCATTCGACGAGGTCGTCGTGACACTGTTCCTCGCGGGCGCGGACCAGACTACGTTGCCCCGGCAGATGTTCACCGGCATCCGGGAAAATATCAGCCCGACAATCGCCGCGCTGGCGACAATTCTGATTATCTTCTCGACGAGCCTGTTGCTGGCGCTCGAATGGCTGCGTGGGCGAAATGCGGCACGCGCGGTCAAGGCGTGAGTGCCCGTGAAAGCGTAACGGCGTCCTGATTTGGAACGCATGATAAGCAACACATTTCTGACGATATTCTAAGATTGTTCCCATTCCCTGTGTATCTGCGCCTCTTCATACTCGTAGCCGTCGATAAGAAGATGCGCTCGTCGCAGAGAATCAATGAAACACCAGCTAACGGTGCTTGTGTACGCGCTGGCCTTGACGGCCTGCGCGGACCACGCCGCGCGTGAACGACTCGGCATCGAAGATGCCACCTTGCTGCAAACCGGCTTCGGCGCCACGCAGGACGAGGCGGCAGGCGCGGTCAACGCGCAATGGGTCAGCGCCTACGCACCCATCGCAAGCAGTAGTACCGCGCTGGTCAGCCTGCAGACGCGCCTCGACCGGCTGCCGGGCGATAAGAACGGCTACTTTCACGCCAAGGCGCAATGCTGGATCAACGCCGCCCAACAGGCGCGGCAAGCCGGCGACCACTGGGGCTTCGTCGAAGAAGCGATCGGCCAGGCGGCTACGATCACGCTGAGTCTGGAGAACGGCACGCCGTTATCCGCCGCCAATCCCGCATTGCGCACGGTGTCCACGGTACGCCCCGACCTGTGGACGATCGTCAATACCATCAAGTCGGATCCCGCAGTTGCTCGATGTCCGCAGGCGCAGCCGCCGCTCGCCTGCGCCGAAGTGGAACTGACACAAGCCGGGCATGAAGCATGGCGCCGCAGCTTCACAAACGCCGAGAAGCACTTGCCTGAGGTGCAGGACAACTTACGCCAGGCGGCGGAACGAGCGCTGCAATGCGAGCAGTCGGTGCAAACGCCGGCGTCCGCGCAGGGACCCGCACCTGCACCTGCTGCAAGATCGCAGCAAAAGATCACGCTGAAGGCCGACTCCCTGTTTCGCTTCAACGGGGGCGACGAAGCCGCCATATTGGCCGCCGGCAAGCGCCAGCTGGATGAAGTGGCAACAGATCTGAAAACCGTTCCCGCACAGCATGAGCTGAAGATCACCGGCTACGCTGACCGCCTCGGCGACAAGTCATACAACCTCGGCTTGTCCCAGCAACGTGCGCGGACGGTCGAGCGATATCTGCGAACTCATGGCGTGAGTTTGCCGATGACCGCGCAGGGCAGAGGCAGCGCGAATCCGCTGGTCGACTGCCGGTGGGCCAAGCGCGCTGTCTTAAGGCGATGCCTCGCCCCCAATCGCCGCGTCGAGATCGAACTTGTCGCGGCGCGTTCCTAGTGCCCTTGCATCTAACACGATCCAGCGTTCCGGCGCGCGAACAACCGCGCGCAGAAGGTCGGTCGTTCGACGAGTCCGTGGCGTACCACCATTCGACACGGGCAATTGTGCCCGCACACATTCGTGCGTTCTCAAGCCTGACGCTGACAACAATCGGCGTCGCAACGCGAGTGTTCAGAAGGATTAGGAAATATGTCAACTATTCTTGTTATTGATGATCATCCCGCGTTCCGTATGGTCATCAAAATGCAGCTCATGCAATTGCTTGGCGTGGAAGAAGTGATCGAGGCCGACAATGGCCAGACCGCTGTGGAGATGGCTCGGGTGCACACGCCGGAACTCGCCATACTCGATCTCGACATTCCGCGCATCAGTGGGCTCGATGTGATACCCCGTCTCCGGCTCGCTCATCCCCCCATTCGCGTGATGGTGCTGTCGGGGCACGACCCTGCCACGTTCGCACCGCGCGCAATGCGCTCGGGCGTCCACGGGTTCGTCGGCAAGTCGCAGGAAATGAAGGAGATCATGCGCGGCGTGGAGGCGGTGCTGGCCGGCTACGACTGCTTCCCGGCCGACAGCAACGAAGCGGAGGCCGCGAGCGGATTGAACGCCTTGTCAGCGAGAGAGGTGGAGGTGCTGCAATATCTGGCGCGCGGCGTGAGCAATCGCGACATTGCAGGTCGCCTGTCCCTGAGCGACAAAACGGTCAGCACCTACAAGAGCCGTATTCAGGAAAAGCTCGGTCTTTCATCATTGGCAGGACTCATCGAATTTGCGGCGTCGCATCGTTTGGTCGACTAGGTTTTTTTGGGTACGAACACTGTGAGCCTGTCTCGTTCTTCCGCATGTACATGGAGCCAAACGCTTAACGATCTGCTAGATAGCTCGCCATTGGAATCTCGCGCTTTCGTTCTCAGCGAGAGCGCGACGGGCCTGCGCGAAGTCATCCATGGTGTTATCGCGCTGCTGACTCCGCTCGCTCGTCGTCGCGATTTGCGCTTGCGGGCGTGCGTCGATCAATCGGTCGCCGACACGATTCTCGCGGACAGTGCCCGGTTAGGCCAGCTCGTTTTCCATTTGCTTAACCGAACCATCCAGCTCACCGCGCGATCGGAGGTTTCGCTCATCGCGCGGGCGCAGCCGTTGAATTCAGGCTTGCAACGAATTTTTATCAGCGTGGTCGATGCGCCGATCAAATGCGCGCCCGCGGCGACACCGCCGCCTCTCGGTCCAGCCATTGAAGATCCGCAGATGAGCCGATGGCTTGGCGACGCTGACGCGTGTTTGCGACTTTGCCGAATACTGGTGCAACGTATGCGCGGCGAACTCTGCCTGTCGAGCGGTTTCGAGGCAGGCCCTCAAGTCGTCTTCAACGCGCCGTTCCGCGTCGAGGAAATGGTGCGATCCGCGCAAGCGGCCCGCGGCAACGTCGAGGCGCCGCTTTTGTCCGGAGCCGCGCGGCCACAGGAACACGCCGCGAGCGCCTCCGTCGAGCCTTTTGAGAGCGGTTATCTGGATGCGTTGTCTGAAGAGGGAGTCGATCTTCAGGTGTTTCTCAACAACTGGCGCGCGGCAATGAACGACGACCTGGAGCGTCTCAGCGGTTTGCTTCGTGAAGGTCATTTCGATCATCTCCCAAGTGTGCTGCACCGGTTGAGTGGAGGGGTGGGTCTCGTCGGCGCGCGCAGTTTGATGGAGGCGTTGCGGCGCGCGAGCATTTCGCCGCAGGAACGCAGCGCCGCCTTAGCCGGCGCGCTGATGGCGCGCGCGAGAATGCTCGTGACGCAACTCGAAGCAATGTCCCGCACACCCGGGAGCACTTCACGATGAACCGACCGCTGGCTTTGATCGAAGGCGATCTAGCACTTCCGATCGCGCGGCCGTTCGATACCTTGCCGCCGCCCTTCGGCTCGCGGCGACGGCCGGCCCGGGTTGCGGGGCAACGCGAACTGCAACCCGCAGCTCGCGTCAACGCGCAACAGGCCATCCAGAACGCGGCGCAACGCAGCGAGCTGGCGGCACGTAATGGGTCGTTGCCGCCGGGCGTGAAGTTTCTGTTGTTCTACAAGCTGCCGCAACCGCGCGAGCATTCGCCTCGCTTCGACGAGCAGTTGGCCGAAGCGAGGTACTACCTCGAAATGGGCCGTGCGCGCCCGTGCTCGACGCGTTCGGATCATGTCCTCGGAGCGGCGATTTTCGCCGGCTGCGGTATTGCGCTGGCCTGGTTGCTGGCCACCTGCACGACGCACGACGCCGCCAAGGTGACGGCCACGGCTCTGACCCAGCCAGTGGTCGTGCGTCAGCCCGTGGAGTTTGCCGGCACGATTGCGCAGACCGAACCGCCGGCGGTGAATTCCGAACCGAAGGCGGCTTCCGAAGTGCCTACGCCAACCAATACGACACCGGGAACGACGTTTGGCCATGTCCGTATGCCAGAGCCACAGCGTGTCGAGCACCTAGCGCCGCGTCCAGTCACGCGAGCGTCCACGCATCAGACGGTGCAGAACCGCTCCGCAAAGGCCGATCGCCCGGTGCCGATCGTGCGCTTCAGCAAAGCGCAGGTCGAAGGGCGTCTCGCATTGAGCCGCACGATCCGCCCAGCCACGCAGCCTTCCGCATCCAGGTCACCCGAATGGGCCGCAGGCCGCTCGTCCGCGAGTGACGCGGCCGAGCGCGCGGCGCTGTTCGACTGGGCGGTGCAGCAGCGTCGCGCGGCAATCATCACGCACGCCGATTTGCCGACACCCGTCGATACCGACTGGAGCGCCCGCATGACCCAGCGCAGAATCACCGACAACCCCAACGCGTTCCAATCGGGCCGCAGCACGAAGTAGCAGCCAAAAAAAGCCCGACCAGGGGTCGGGCTTCAAAGTCGGCTGCGTCCTCCACAGGACGCAGCCCCTGCAAAACAGCCGGGCTGTTCGCGTTGTCGCCAGCCTTAAGCAGCCAGCAGCGAACGCAGCACGAACGGCAGAATCCCGCCGTGCTTGTAGTAGTCGACTTCGATCGGCGTGTCGATACGCAGCAGCACCTGCACGCGCTTCTCCTTGCCGTCCTTGCCACGGATCACCAGCGTCACTTCCTGTTGCGGCTTGAAGTCTGCGCCGAGGCCTTCGATGTCGTACGTTTCTTCGCCGGTGATGCCAAGCGATTGCACGCTATCCGAGCCCTTGAACTGCAGCGGCAGAACGCCCATGCCGACCAGGTTCGAACGGTGGATCCGCTCGAAGCTGCGTGCGACCACGGCCTTCACGCCCAGCAGTTGGGTACCCTTCGCAGCCCAGTCACGCGACGAGCCCGTGCCGTACTCTTCGCCCGCGAACACGATGGTCGGCGTGCCGGCGTCGATGTACTTCATCGCTGCGTCATAGATCGACAGTTGTTCGCCGCTCGGCTGATGAATCGTCAGGCCGCCTTCCACGCGCGAGCCGTCTGCCTTCGCCGGGATCATCAGGTTCTTGATCCGCACGTTCGCGAACGTGCCGCGCATCATCACGTCGTGGTTGCCGCGGCGCGAGCCGTAGCTGTTGAAGTCGGCCTTCTGCACGCCGTTTTCCTTCAGCCACTTGCCTGCCGGCGAGTCTTCCTTGATCGAGCCAGCCGGGCTGATGTGGTCGGTCGTGACCGAGTCACCGAAGATGCCCAGTGCACGCGCGTTCGTCACAGCAGCAATGCTGTCGGCCGGCGTCATCGAGAAGTCCTTGCCGAAGAACGGCGGCTCAGCGATGTAGGTCGACTTCGGCCAGTCGTAGACTTGACCTTCTTCGCCTTCGATCTTGCTCCACAGGTCGCCCTTCTTGGTCAGCGACGCGTAGTTCTTGCGGAACGCGTCGGCGTCCAGCGCGAACTTGAGCAGCGCGTTGACTTCTTCGCTGGTCGGCCAGATGTCGCCCAGGTAGATGTCCTTGCCGCCCTTGCCCTTGCCGACCGGTTCGGTCATCAGGTCGCGCGTGATGTTGCCGGCGATCGCGTAAGCGACGACCAGCGGCGGCGAGGCCAGGAAGTTCGCGCGGATATTCGGGTGAATACGCGCTTCGAAGTTACGATTGCCCGACAGAACCGCTGCCGCGACGATGTCGTTCTTCGTGATCGCTTCGTTCAGTTCCGGCGTCAAATCGCCCGCGTTACCGATACAGGTCGTGCAACCGTAAGCGGCCAGCGTGAAACCGAGCTTGTCGAGGTACTTCATCAAGTCGGTCTTCGTCAGGTATTCCGTGACGATACGCGATCCCGGCGCCAGCGACGTCTTGATGTGCGGAGCGACCGTCAGGCCGGCTTCGACAGCCTTCTTCGCCAGCAGGCCGGCGGCGAGCAGCACGCTCGGGTTAGAGGTGTTCGTGCACGACGTGATGGCCGCGATCAGGATGTCGCCGTTCTTCACGTCGACGCCGTTGCTCGTGGTGTATTGCGCGTCGAGGTCTTCCGCCTTCTTCGCAAAGCCGTTTTCCGCCACCGGCTTCGAGAACAGGTCGCTGAAGGTCGACTTCACATGACCGATTTCGATACGGTCTTGCGGACGCTTCGGACCTGCCAGCGACGGCGTCACCGTGCCGAGATCCAGCGTGACGACCTTGGTGTAGTCGATCTGGCCGGCCTTCGGAATACCGAACAGACCCTGCGCCTTGAAGTAGTTTTCGAAGGCGGCGATTTCTGCGTCGGTGCGGCCCGTGCCCTTGAAATAGTCGATGGTCTTTTCGTCGACCGGGAAGAAGCCCATCGTTGCGCCATATTCCGGCGCCATGTTGCCGATGGTTGCACGATCCGGCAGCGACAGCGACTTCGTGCCTTCGCCGAAGAACTCGACGAACTTGCCGACAACCTTTTCCTTACGCAGCAGTTCGGTCACGGTCAGAACCAGGTCGGTCGCCGTCAAGCCCTCGCGCAGCTTGCCCTTCAGTTCGACGCCGACCACGTCCGGCGTCAGGAAGTACACCGGCTGGCCGAGCATGCCGGCTTCCGCCTCGATACCGCCCACGCCCCAGCCCACCACGCCGATGCCATTGATCATGGTGGTGTGGCTGTCCGTGCCGACCAGCGAATCCGGGTAGTACACCGTGTCCGCGCCTTCAGCCTTCTTGTGCACGCCGCGTGCGAGGTATTCCAGGTTCACCTGGTGAACGATACCGACGCCCGGCGGCACGACCTTGAACGTGTCGAATGCCTGCATGCCCCACTTCATGAACTGGTAGCGCTCGTTGTTGCGCTGGAATTCCAGTTTCATGTTCAGGTCGAGCGCGTTCTTTTCGCGGAAGTGATCGATCTGCACCGAGTGATCGACGACCAGATCCACCGGCACCAGCGGTTCGATCGACTTCGGATCCTTGCCCATGTGTTTCGCGACACCACGCATGGCTGCAATGTCGGCGAGCAGCGGCACGCCGGTAAAGTCTTGCAGCACGACGCGCGACACCACGAACGGGATTTCGTCGACGCGCGCGGCGGTCGGCTTCCAGTTCGCGAGTTGCTCGATGTGTTCTTCGGCGATTTTCTTGCCGTCGTAGTTACGCAGCACCGATTCCAGCACGATTCGGATCGAAACCGGCAGGCGGTCGATCTTGATGTTCAGCGCCTTGCCGAGTTGCGGCAGGGAGTAGAACTTGCCTTTGCCGGAACCGCTGTCGAATTCCTTGAGCGTTTTGTGGAGGTTGTGGGCCATGGTGTTTTCCTTGGTTTGATCGCGGAACTACAGTACTCAACTTGACTAGATGACGTACAGATCGACGTATTCATTGACCGGCATGGCTTCGAGCCTTGCCTGATCCAGCGACACGTCGAGAATCGCCAGTTGTTGCTTGACCGGAAAGCGGCGCGCGAGGTTGGTCTTGAACTTCTCGACCAGCAACGGAATTCCATCTTCGCGACGACGTTTATGACCGATCGGGTATTCGACTACGACTTCGTCGAATGTCGAACCGTCGTTGAATTCGACCGTCAGTGCATTGGCGATCGAACGCTTCTCGGGATCGTGGTAATCCTTCGTGAACTGCGGGTCTTCGACACATTCCATCTTTGCGCGCAGCACGTCGATACGCGCGTCCTGTGCGGTCGAATCTTCATAGTCCGCGGCCGTCAGGCGGCCGTGGATCAGCGGCACGGCGATCATGTACTGAATGCAATGATCGCGGTCGGCCGGATTGTTCAGCGGGCCTTTTTTATCGATGATGCGAATCGCGGCCTCATGCGTGCGGATCGTGATCTTGCGAATGTCGTCCACGCGCTTTCCCGCTGCGTTGAGTTGCGCATGCAACTTCATCGCGGCTTCCGCCGCCGTCTGCGCATGGAATTCTGCCGGAAAAGAAATCTTGAAGAGCACGTTTTCCATCACGTACGAACCGTACGGACGCTGGAACCGGAACGCGTTGCCCTTGAAGAGCACGTCGTAAAAGCCCCAGGTTTTCGCGCTCAGCACCGACGGATAGCCCATCTCGCCGGTCTTCGCAATCAGCGCGAGGCGCACCGCGCGCGAGGTCGCGTCGCCCGCGGCCCACGACTTGCGCGAACCGGTATTCGGTGCATGGCGGTAGGTGCGCAGCGCATGTCCATCGACAAACGCCTGCGAGACCGCATTGATCAGCTCGTCGCGCGTGAGGCCGATCAACTGGCCGACCACCGCGGTCGACGCCAGTTTCACCAGCAGCACATGGTCGAGCCCAACCTTGTTGAAGGAGTTTTCGAGCGCGATACAGCCTTGAATTTCGTGCGCCTTGATCATGGCGATCAACACGTCTTTCATCGCCAGCGGCCGTTTGCCGGCTGCGATGGCGCTGCGCGAGAGCCAGTCGGCCGTCGCGAGAATGCCGCCGAGGTTATCCGACGGGTGGCCCCATTCGGCGGCGAGCCATGTGTCGTTGAAGTCGAGCCAGCGGATCATGGCGCCGATGTTGAAGGCGGCTTGAACCGGATCCAGCTGGAACGACGTGCCGGGCACCTTTGCGCCATTGGGGACGATCGTGCCTGGCACGATCGGTCCCATCAGCTTGGTGCAGGCCGGGTAGGTGAGCGCCTCGAGTCCGCAACCAAGCGTATCGATCAGGCAGTGACGCGCGGTTTCCAGCGCGAGCGTGCTGTCGATCTGATACTCCAGCACGTAGTCGACGATATCGACCAGGACGGCGTCCGGTTCGGGTCGCACGTTGGAAATTGGAGCGGACATCGGGGCGTTTTCCTGATGACGATGATTTAGTTGCCGGACTTGTTGATCGCGTTCGATTGCGTCGGAGCCGGTGCGCCTTCCATCATGGCTGCCGTCTTGCACTCGTCGGCCAGACGCGAGCTGTCCTTGTCCGAGAACAGCATGGCCTTCGTCGGGATCACGACGAGGTCCATACCCGTTGCGGCGTCGTGGAAGCGGTCGGCGCCCGTGGTGGTCGCTTCGCGCGGCAGATTGTAATTTTTGTTAGCCCAGTGAACCGTGACGATCTGGTCACGCTTCATGTCGCCCTTCAGGTCGAACGCCAAACCTTCGTTGCACGACCACTTTTCCGCGCCTTCCGGCACCGGATCGACCTTCGCTTCCTTGGCCGGGTTCGGTTTGCGCTTGATCAGGCGCTTCGGCTGCGGTTTTTTCGGGACAGCGTTGGCTGCCGGCTTCGTGGTGGTCGCCGGTTGCGCGACGGCGTCAGTCGCGACGGCCAGCATCGTCGTGGACAGGGCACCAATCACGGCGGCGATCATCAGCTTTTTCATGGAGAAAACCTTTCTATCTAGTTTCAGTTAAACATTCCGCGGGCTACCGGTCCTGGCGTCCGCGTGGTTGAACTGCACGCGCTTTGAAAGCGCACAGCGACCGCTATTTTCTCCTATTTAGCGGCAGGTACTTCAAATTCTCAGGTCCGGTGTAATTCGCGCTCGGACGGATGATCTTGTTGTCGATGCGCTGCTCGATGATGTGGGCGCTCCAGCCGGCCGTGCGGGCGATCACGAAGAGCGGGGTGAACATGGCCGTGGGCACGC